>Ga0210392_10000071_pt1 | contig 93110 bp, 81 predicted proteins | sample IncBWC30OmetaG_FD_161057 | JGI IMG/M metagenome (GOLD analysis project Ga0210392, IMG submission 161057) | Forest soil microbial communities from Barre Woods Harvard Forest LTER site, Petersham, Massachusetts, United States - Inc-BW-C-30-O ... | reverse complement strand
CGCCGATATGGTCCTCGGGTGATTTCAGTCCAAGACATGTTGTGCTCCCATCGAGTCTCGCAAACACGAAGGAATCACAACGGGCTGGAATCACTCAACTTTCTTTTTCAATCAGGCTCTGAGGAGCCGCGCGCTTGCGCGGCGTCTCGAAGGATGGACCACATGCGCCTGCGGCCATCCTTCGAGACGCGGCTAAACGGCCGCTCCTCAGGATGACGAGTTTGGTTTAAGACTGATTCATGAGCACAGCGCCCCTGATTCTGCTGGCCGCGGGCGGCACCGGCGGCCATCTGTTCCCCGCCGAGGCGCTCGGCGTCGAACTGATCAGGCGCGGCATGCGGGTGCGGTTGGTCACCGATTCCCGCGCGCTGCGCTACAGCGGGTTGTTTTCCGGCGACATGATCGACGTGGTGCCCAGCGAAACCGTGCGCGGCCGCGATCCGTGGTCGCTGGCGCGCACCGGCGCGATGCTCACTGCCGGCACCGCGGTCGCGCTCAACCTGATGCGACGATTAAAGCCCGCCGCTGTGGTCGGTTTCGGCGGCTATCCGACATTGCCGCCCCTGCTGGCGGCGCGGCTGTTCAAAATCCCCACCGTTATTCACGATTCCAATGCGGTGCTGGGCCGCGCCAACCGCTTCCTGTCGAACGGCGTCAGCGCGATTGCGACCTCGCTGCCCGGCGTGCTCGATCAGGATCCGGCGCTGGCGGCGAAGACAACCACCACCGGCACGCCGATGCGTCCGGCAATTCTCGCCGCCGCCGCGGTGCAGTTTGCACTGCCTGATCCAAACGGTCCATTGCGCCTGCTGGTGGTCGGCGGCAGCCAGGGCGCGCGGGTGATGTCCGATATCGTGCCCGGTGCGATCGAACGGCTGCAGCCGGCGCTATGGAACAGGCTGGTGCTGGTGCAGCAGGTACGTGAGGAGGACATGGCGCGGGTGCGCGCGGTCTATGACCGGCTCGGGATCGATGCCGAACTGGCGCCGTTCTTCGCCGATCTGCCGGCGCGGCTGGCGTCGAGCCAGCTTGTCATCTCGCGCTCCGGCGCGGGCACGGTGGCCGAACTCGGCGCCGTCGGCCGTCCCTCGATCCTGGTGCCGCTGCCCGGTTCGATCGATCAGGATCAGTTCGCCAATGCCGGCGTGCTCGCGCGGGCGGACGGCGCGATCCGGATCGCGCAGAGTGATTTCACATCTGACAGGCTCGCGGCGGAAATCTCCGGACTTGCCGCCGAACCCGGGCGTCTGACCGCCATGGCGGCCGGCGCCCGCACCGTCGGCAAGCTCGATGCCGCCGAGCGGCTGGCCGATCTGGTGGCAAAAGTAGCCGGGATTTAGGGCTAAACACGTGCATTTCACTATTTTAACGTCATGGCCGGGCTTGTCCCGGCCATCCACGTCTTTCATAACCCGCAGCGAAGAAAGACGTGGATGCCCGGGACGAGCCCGGGCATGACGGAACATGTGAGACTAGCCTCATGAGACTGCCGCGCGAGATCGGCCCCATCCACTTCGTCGGAATCGGCGGCATCGGCATGAGCGGCATCGCCGAGGTGCTGTGCAATCTCGGCTACACCGTGCAGGGCTCCGACGCGTCCGAGAGCGCCAACGTCAACCGGCTGCGCGACAAGGGCATCGCCATCAGCGTCGGCCACAAGGCGGAGAATGTCGCCGGCGCCGACGTGCTGGTGGTGTCGACCGCGATCAAGCGTGACAATCCGGAACTGATGGCCGCGCGGGCGCAACGCATTCCGGTGGTGCGCCGCGCCGAAATGCTGGCCGAACTGATGCGGCTGAAGAGCTGCGTCGCGATTGCCGGCACCCATGGCAAGACCACCACCACCTCGATGGTGGCCGCATTGCTCGACGCCGGCGACCTCGATCCCACCGTCATCAACGGCGGCATTATCAACGCCTACGGCACCAACGCCCGGCTCGGCGCCGGCGAGTGGATGGTGGTGGAAGCCGACGAGAGCGACGGCACGTTTTTGAAATTGCCGACCGACGTTGCCATCGTCACCAATGTCGATCCCGAGCATCTCGATCATTTCGGGACCTTCGAGGCGGTGCAGGACGCCTTCCGCAGCTTTGTCGAGAACGTGCCGTTCTACGGTTTCGCGGTGATGTGCATCGATCATCCGGTGGTGCAAACCATTGTCGGCAAGATCGAGGATCGCCGCATCATCACTTACGGCGAAAATCCGCAGGCCGATGCGCGGCTGATGGATCTCGCGGCGGTCAATGCCGGCTCGACCTTCAAGGTGGCGTTCCGCGATCGCAAGGCCGGCACCACGCATGAGATTGCCGGTCTGGTGTTGCCGATGCCGGGGCGTCATAACGCGCTCAATGCCACGGCGGCGATCGCGGTGGCGCATGAACTCGGCCTGTCGGACGCGATGATCCGCAAGGCGCTGGCAGGTTTCGGCGGCGTGCGGCGGCGTTTCACCAAGACCGGCGAATGGAATGGCATCACCGTGATCGACGATTACGGCCATCACCCGGTCGAGATCGCCGCCGTGCTCCGCGCCGCGCGCGAATCCATCAACGGCAAGGTCGTCGCCGTGGTGCAGCCGCATCGGTTTACGCGGTTGCAGTCGCTTTTCGAGGAGTTTTGCACCTGCTTCAACGATGCCGACGCCGTTATCGTCGCCGACGTCTATCCGGCCGGCGAGGCGCCGATCCCAGGCATCGACCGCGATCACTTCGTGCTCGGCCTACGCGCCCACGGCCATCGCCAGGTGATTCCGCTGCCAAACGCCGCAGCACTTGCAGGCGTAGTGCGCGGCGTCGCCGGCAGCGGCGATTATGTGGTTTGTCTCGGCGCCGGCAACATCACGCAATGGGCCTACGCGCTGCCGGCCGAGTTGAAGGCGCTGGGATAGCCGTGGCTTTTGCCGACATCACGCCGCAACTGAAAGCCGCAATGCCAGGCTTGCGCGGGCGCTTACTCGCCAATGAATCGATTGGCCCGCTGACCTGGTTTCGCGTCGGCGGTCCGGCGCAGGTGTTGTTCACGCCGGCGGACGAAGACGATCTCGCATATTTTCTCCGCCACCTTCCGGGCGAGTATCCAGTCTATGTCGTCGGCGTCGGCTCCAATCTGATCGTTCGCGACGGCGGCATGCCCGGCGTGGTGATCCGCTTGAGCCCGCGCGGTTTCGGCGAAACCGGCACCGACGGCGACATCGTTCGCGCCGGCGCCGCGGCGCTCGACAAGCGCGTGGCGGAGGCTGCGGCTGCGGCCAACATCGGCGGGCTGGAATTCTATTTCGGCATTCCCGGCACCATCGGCGGCGCGTTGCGCATGAATGCCGGCGCCAATGGCGGCGAGACCAAGGATGTATTGATTGAGGCCACCGCCATCGGCCGCGACGGCACCAGACATGTGTTCGACAACGCCAGCATGAAGTTTGAATACCGCAACAGCAAGATCTTTCCGTCGGTGATTTTCACCTCCGCCCGCTTTCGTGGGCGTATCGAAGCACCGGAAAAAATCCGTGCGCGAATGGCCGAAGTACAAACCCACCGCGAGACCGCGCAGCCGATCCGCGAAAAAACCGGCGGCTCGACCTTCAAGAATCCCCCCGGCCACAGCGCCTGGAAGCTGATCGACGCCGCCGGCTGCCGCGGCCTGCGCCTCGGCGGCGCGCAGGTGTCGGAGATGCACTGCAATTTCCTGATCAACACCGGCGAGGCGACGGCGCATGATATCGAGACGCTGGGCGAAACCGTGCGGGCGCGGGTGAGGGAGAATTCGGGAATCGAGTTACAGTGGGAGATCAAGCGAATCGGAATCGCAGTTTAACGAGCCGTCATGCCCGGGCTTGTCCCGGGCATCCACGTCTTTCATAAGCTGCAGCGAAGCAAGACGTGGATGGCCGGGACAAGCCCGGCCATGACCACGAGTCAGCGGAACGGCATGATGCGGATTACCATTCTTTTCGGAGGCTTGAGCAAGGAGCGGCTGGTGTCGGTGGCCAGCGCCCAGGCGCTGCATTCGGCGTTGCCCGAAGCCGATCTGTGGTTCTGGGACGCCGGCGACACCGTGCACGCGGTCGAGCCTCAAGCCCTGCTGGCGCATTCGCGTCCGTTCGAAGAGCCGTTCAGGCCGGACGCCCCCAGCGTCGGCGGAATCGCGCAGGCGCTCGATCGAGCAGTCACGGAAAACCGCCTGCTGGTGCTCGGCCTGCACGGCGGCGTCGCGGAAAATGGCGAACTGCAGGCGATGTGCGAACTGCGACGGATTCCGTTCACCGGTTCCGGCTCGGCCTCGTCGCATCTCGCCTTCGACAAGGTGGCGGCCAAACGCTTTGCCGCCATCGCGGGCCTCGGGGCTCCGGCGGACGTGGCGCTGGACGATGCCGAGCGGGCGCTGGCCGAATACGGCAGGCTGATCGCCAAACCGGCGCGGGATGGATCGAGCTACGGCCTGGTTTTCGTCAACTCGACACAGGATCTCGTCGGCGTGCGCAAGGCGGCCAGGACCGAAGACTATGTGATCGAACCGTTCATCGCAGGCTCAGAAGCGACGTGTGGCGTGCTGGAGCTGCTCGATGGCTCGCTGATCGCGCTCCCGACCGTGGAAATCATTCCGGCGGAGGGCGGGTTCGGGTTCGATTATCGCGCAAAATATCTCGCCAAATCGACCCAGGAAATCTGCCCCGGGCGTTTTGCACCCGAAATCAGCGCCGCGATCATGGACCAGGCGCTGAAGGCTCACCAGGCGCTGTCGTGCAGCGGCTATTCCCGTTCCGACTTCATTGTTTCGGAGAAGGGGCCGATCTATCTCGAAACCAACACCCTGCCGGGCCTCACCAAGGCCTCGCTGTATCCGAAGGCGCTCAAGGCCCAGGGCATCGCGTTCGCCGATTTCCTGAACGACCAGATCGCGCTGGCGGAGAAGCGGGTGCGAAAGTAACAACATCGGTCAATCTTGACGAGCGTACCGTTTTTCGGTACGCTCCGCATCCGTGATCAAGAGCTTCGCCGACAAGCGCACGGCAGCACTGTTTGCCGGTTATTCGGTTAAGGCCGTGCCGAACCAGATTCAGGGCCGTGCAAGAGCCAAGCTCCTCGCCGTCGACGCGGCCAAAGAGCTCGACGATCTGCGGGTGCCGCCAGGCAATCGGCTCGAAGCTCTGCATGGCGATCGGCGCGGACAGCACAGCATTCGCGTCAACGATCAATGGCGGATATGCTTTGAATGGCGCGAGGCTGCTGCGTGGAATGTGGAGATCGTGGACTATCACAAAGGATAAGGCGATGAGCATCAAGCGCGACGATCTGGATGCGGGCCGGGTCGACTTCTCCGAGGTTGCCACGGGTAAGCGATTGCCGCTCATTCATCCCGGCGAAATCCTGCGCGACGATTTCCTGCAGCCGATGAAGATCAGCGTCTATACGCTGGCGCAGGACATCAAGGTGCCGCGGTCGCGGGTCAACGACATCGTGCTCGGCCGCCGCGGCGTCACCGCCGACACGGCGTTCCGACTCGCGCGTTATTTCGGCACTACGCCGGATTTCTGGATTAACCTTCAGGCACGCCATGATCTGGAGGCGGCGAACCGAAAGCTTCGCCGGCGGATCGAGCGCGAGGTCAGGCCGCGGGCCGCCTGACGAAACCGGGACGACGCAGCCGCTCCAAGGGTCAAATTGTAGTGACTCCGCGGCAAACCCTTCACGCCCCGCATCAAATCGCGCCCTGTCCGTACCTATTTTACCCTTTGTTTACCAGGAAGTCCGAAGGTTAACGCTGGCGCAGGAGTGCCGGCGCCCGCAAACGTGCGGGCATAACATTTGACGAGCCCGTGCAATGGATGGTGCAGGACGCCTCGCTCGATCGCTGAGATCGCTGAGGCCCCAGGCTGACCTGAAAGCCGCCGCAAAAGGCGCGGTGATCCTGTTGCGCGAGCGGCTGGCGCCGCTGCGCGAGCGCCTCGCGGCGTTGCGCGAGTGGTTGGCCGAGAGCAAGCATGCGCGGGCCAGGCGGATGCTGGCACGCGAGCAAAAACCCCACCGGCTGATCGCATGGCTGGAACGCCGCCTTCCGCGCCGCGTCGGTGTCACCGCGACGGTTCTGATGCTGCTCGGAAGCGCCGGCCTCGGCATCGTCAAGGGCGGCCATGTCGATGAACTGACGACCGCGCTGAGCGACACGCGCAATGCGATGGCGAATTCCGCCGGGTTCCGGATCACGGCGGTTGCCATCAACGGCCGCAAGCAATTGACCCAGGACGAGGTGCTGGCGGTCGGCGGCGTCAATGGCCGCTCCTCGCTGCTGTTTCTCGATGCCGCCGTGGTGCGCGACAAGCTGAAAGCCAATCCGTGGATCGCGGACGCCACGGTGCAGAAATTCTATCCCGGCCAGCTCCAGATCGACGTCACCGAGCGCTCGGCATTCGCGCTGTGGCAGCAGGATGGCCGCCTTTCCGTGATCGCCGATGACGGCGCCGTACTCGAACCCTATGTGGCCCGCCGCTTCATCGGGCTGCCGCTGGTGGTAGGCAAGGGCGCCGAAACCCGGGCCAGGGATTTCCTTGCGCTGGTCGACCGCTATCCGCAGGTGCGCTCGATCCTGAAGGCGGCGGTATTCGTCGGCGAGCGGCGCTGGAACCTGCGGCTCAAGGACGGTCTCGACGTACGGCTGCCCGAGCAGGACATCGGCAATGCGCTGGCGGCGCTCACAAAACTCGACAAGGAAGACCGGCTGTTCTCGCGCGACATCGCCGCGATCGACATGCGGTTGCCGGACCGGCTGACGGTGCGGCTGTCCGAGGACGCCGCGAAGGCTCGCGAAGACCTGTTCAAGGACAAGCCGAAGAAAAAGGCTGGCAGCGCATGAGCGGCCTTGAGCGCAAACAGACCCCGAAGACGCGCCCGATGCCGCAGAAGCGCACCGCGCTGGTGGCGTCGCTGGATATCGGCACCAGCAAGATCGCCTGCATGATCGCGCGGCTGAAGCCGTGCCCGCCCAATGACGCGTTGCGCGGCCGCAGCCACGCCGTCGAATTGATCGGCTACAGCCAGATCCAGTCGCGCGGCGTCAAGGCAGGTTCCGTGGTCGATCTGGCGGAATGCGAGCAGGCGGTGCGCCATGCGGTAGCACTCGCCGAACGCATGGCCAAGGTTCGGGTCGAATCCGTGCTGCTGTCGGTGTCCGGTGGCCGGCTGCAGGGACAATTGATCGAAGCCGCCGCCGATATTCGCGGCGGCGCGGTGACGCCGGCCGATGTCACCCGCGTCACCTCGACCGGGATGCAGCACGCCACCGGCGAGGGGCGCACGGTCTTGCACGCGCTGCCGGTCGGCTATGCGCTCGACGGCGTCAAGGGCATCCGCGATCCGCGAGGCATGGTGGCGCGTCAGTTCGGCGTCGACATGAATGTGGTTACGTCGGACGCCACCGTCGCCAAGAACCTGATGCTGGTGGTGGAACGCTGCCATCTCAACGTCGAAGCCATGGCGTCCAGCCCCTATGTCGCCGGGCTTTCGGTCCTGACCGATGACGAGGCCGATCTCGGCGCTGCCGTGATCGAGATGGGCGCGGGCACCACCACGATGGCGGTCTACTCCGCCGGCCGCTTCGTGCACGCGTCGGGATTTGCCGTCGGCGGGCAGCACATCACGATGGATCTGGCGCGCGGCCTCGGCGCCTGCATTGCGGATGCCGAGCGAATCAAGACGTTATATGGCACCGTGCTGACCGGTGGGTCCGACGCGCGCGAGCTGATGTCCGTGCCGTCGGCCGGAGACAACGATCGCGATGCCCCGCAGATCGTGTCCCGTGCCACGATCGCGAACATCGTCCGGCAGCGTGCCGAGGAGATTTTTGAGATGGTCAGGGACCGGCTCGCGGATTCCCCCTTTGCGGCAGAGCCGAGGGCGCGAGTGGTGTTGAGCGGTGGCGCGTCGCAGCTCACCGGCATTCCCGAACTTGCAAGCCAGATTCTGGCCCGTCCGGTGCGCATCGGCCGCCCGCTCGGTTTCGGACGGCTGCCCAGCGAGGCCAAGAGCGCGTCGTTCGCGGTACCCTCGGGCCTGCTGGTCTACCCGCAATACGCTCATCTTGAACATGTCGAACCGCGGCATACGCGGCAGCTCAGGACAGGGACTGACGGCTATTTCGGAAAGGTCGGACGATGGCTTCGCGAGGGCTTCTGACGATGTTTTCCGCAAACCCTGGACTTGGAATTCCATCAACTCCTTCGGCCGCCGGCCAAGGACATTGTGAAACAACGCGCGCGTAATCGAGAGGCAACCATGGCACTCAATCTTACCCCCCCAGACATCAGCGAGCTGAAGCCGCGGATCACCGTATTCGGCGTCGGCGGAGCCGGCGGGAATGCCGTCAACAACATGATCACCGCCGGACTGCAGGGCGTCGATTTCGTCGTCGCCAACACCGACGCGCAGGCGCTTACCATGTCCAAGGCCCAGCGCATCGTGCAGATGGGCACCCAGGTGACGCAAGGCCTCGGCGCCGGTTCGCAGCCGGATGTCGGCGCCGCGGCCGCCCAGGAAGTCATCGACGAAATCCGCGATCATCTCTCCGGCGCCAACATGGTGTTCGTCACCGCGGGCATGGGCGGCGGCACCGGCACCGGTGCTGCCCCCGTGATCGCCAAGACCGCGCGCGACATGGGCATCCTCACCGTCGGCGTGGTGACAAAACCGTTCCACTTCGAAGGCCAGCGCCGCATGCGGACCGCGGAAACGGGGATCGCCGAATTGCACAAGGTGGTCGACACGCTTCTGATCATCCCGAACCAGAACCTGTTCCGGGTCGCCAATGAGAAGACCACCTTCGCCGACGCCTTCGCGATGGCCGACCAGGTGCTTTATTCCGGCGTCGCCTGCATCACCGATCTGATGGTCAAGGAAGGCCTGATCAATCTCGACTTCGCCGACGTTCGCGCCGTGATGCGTGAAATGGGCAAGGCGATGATGGGTACCGGCGAAGCCTCCGGCGACAAGCGCGCATTGACCGCGGCGGAAGCTGCGATCGCCAATCCGCTGATCGACGATTCGTCCATGAAGGGCGCGCGGGGCCTCCTGATCTCGATCACCGGCGGCAAGGACCTGACGCTGTTCGAGGTCGACGAAGCCGCCACGCGAATTCGCGAGGAGGTCGATGCCGACGCCAACATCATCGTCGGCGCCACCTTCGACGAAACGCTCGACGGGATCATCCGCGTTTCGGTGGTCGCCACCGGCATCGAGCAGGCGGCGATTGCCAAGGCGGCCGCACCAGCGGCGGCCGCGGCGGTCTCCGCTGTGGCCACGCCGGACAGCCGCCTCGCCGACGTCACGGCGAAGCTGCGTGCCGACAATCAGCGCGCCGTCACCGCAACCGCGCAGAAATCGGACGCGCCGCGTCCGCAAGCCGCGCCTGTCGCGGCCCGGGCTCCGGCCAACAGCATTGAACGCGCGGCGCTGGCAGCGATCGCCGCCGCGGTGGCGCCGGAATCGATGCAACCGGCCTCTTATGGTGACGTCACCGTGCGGCCGATCGCGCAAAAACCGTCGCTGTTCCCGGATCACGACGTCAAGAAGCTTGAGGCCCAGGAGCCGGCGACGCCCGAGGCGTTCATCCCGCAGGCTGCCGAGCGCGCACCGCTACGCGCGCCACGTATGCCGAAGTTCGAAGATCTGCCGATGCCGGCGCAGGCTGAGATCCGGCAGGCCCGAGGTGAAACCGAGGAAGAGCAGCATCCGCAGAAGGTGCGGATGTCGCTGCTGCAGCGCCTCGCCAATGTCGGCCTCGGCCGCCGCGACGAGGAAACCGAGCCGCCGATCGCGGCCCGCGCCTCCGGTCCCGCTATGGCGCCGTTGCCGGCGCTGCCGCCGCTGCCGGAACGCAAACCGCAGCGCAGCGTGGCCGAGCAAATGGCAGCCAACGAACCGGTATCGGAATATGCCCGCCGGCCCGCGCCTCAAGGACTCGATTCCCATGGACGCCCGGCGCCTGTTGCCGCAGCGCCACAGGGAGATGATCATCTTGATATCCCGGCGTTCCTGCGCCGCCAGGCCAACTGACCTTTGTTACAATCCTTAAGCACAAAAAAGGCCCCGGCTAACGCAGCCGGGGCCTTTGCTTTTGCAATGATCTGCATTGTTTTGTGATTTTCAAGTAACTGATACTAAACGATAAATTATCAAATTACTGGCGAGATGACGGGGCCGAAAGGATACCGGTGCCGGGCGGAATTTGGTTAACGCTGGGCGTCAATGCGGCAGAGTTGGGGTAACAATCGGTAAACAAGCGTGAGTTGGCGCGCTTTGTGGCAGTGACTATGGTCTCGCCGTGACTTGGGGAAACTAAAGACGAATCACCGCGCAAACGGGTCGGTCCGCTCTTTATGTGAGTCAGTTGTGGGTAATCTTCGAATGAAATTCAGCCGCCAAACCACGCTTCGGTCGCATGCCACCGTGACGGGCGTTGGCGTTCATTCCGGGTTACCCGTTAGCGTTACCCTCGGACCTGCATCCATCGATGCAGGTTTTATTTTTGTCCGCAGCGGTCCCGACGGTTCCGACCGTGAGTTGCAGGCCGTCGCGAAGTCGGTGATATCGACCGAATTCGCCACCGTGCTGGGCGACCACAAAGGTCCGCTGGTTTCGACCGCCGAGCATGTTCTCGCTGCGTTGCGGGGAATGGGCATCGACAATGCCACCATCGAAGTGGATGGGCCGGAAGTGCCGATCATGGACGGCAGTTCGGCGCCTTTCGTCGCCGCGATCGATCAGGCCGGTATCCTGACCCAGTCCGCGCCGCGCCGCTTCATCCAGGTGTTGAAGCGCGTGCAGGTCGCGTTGGGGGACGCCTTCGGCGAATTGCGGCCGCACGCCAACGGGTTCCGCGCCGAGGTCGAAATCGATTTCGCCAATCCGGTGATCGGCAAGCAGAATTACGTGCTCGATCTCAATCCGGAAAATTTTCGCCGCGACATCTGCCGCGCCCGGACCTTTGGCTGCATGAACGATGTGGCGCGACTGTGGAGCGCCGGTTTCGCGCTCGGCGCGTCGTTCGAGAACTCCGTGGTATTCGACGAGGAACGCCTGCTCAACACCGAGGGCCTGCGCTACGCCGACGAATGCGCCCGTCACAAGGTGCTCGACGTGGTCGGCGATCTCGCGCTGGCGGGTCTGCCGCTGCTCGGCGTCTATCGTTCGGTACGCGGCGGCCACAAGCTCAATCACGCCGTACTGACCGCCTTGATGGCCGACCGCAGCGCCTGGCGGGTGGTGGAGTCGGAACCGGCGCAGCGTCCGCGCGGCCGGGTCGAAATCCGCAGCGGCATGGCTGGCGGCATGGTCGCCCCGGCCTATGGCCCGGACGTGTCCTGAGGCTTCGTTTCGGTCCGCTGACAATTCACTTCGTCATTCCGGAGCGCGCTGGCGGGTCCGCGCGGAGTGCGGCCCGGCGGCGCGAACCCGGAATCCAGCACCCGGCTATGGATTCCGGGTTCGCGCTGAAGAGGCGCGCCCCGGAATGACGGTTGGACCGCCTTAATCCCGGCGAAATGCCTGCGTATTCGGTTGGTTAAGGGGCTTTTTTCGGCTACACAGGCTCGCGGTCGCGCGATCAAGCATCACGGGCATGTCGAAGATTGCGTCCATGACCGTGCTCATGGCGCGTGCAGCGGGCACCGCATCACAGGCGTCAGGTTTTTGAACGAATGTCGGCACAGCGTATGACGCGCGAACTGCGCAGATTATCCGGGCTCCGCCGGTTCGGGCGCCAATTGCGCCTGGCGCCGGGTCTCGCCGTGCTCGCAATATCCTTGAGCGGATGCGGCAGCGGCGCCATTTTGGACAAGTTCACCTCCAAGGACGACACCTTCAAGGAAGAGCCCGCCGACAAGCTCTATAATGAGGGCTTGTTTCTGATGAACCAGAGCAAGGATCCGAAGGCGGCGTCCAAGAAGTTCGAGGAAGTCGATCGCCAGCATCCTTATTCCGACTGGGCGCGCAAATCGCTGCTGATGTCGGCCTATGCGTTTTACAACGCCGGCGATTATGACAGCTGCATCGGCGCCGCCACCCGCTACGTCACCTTGCACCCCGGCAGTCCGGACGCCGCCTATGCGCAATATCTGATCGCGGCGTCGCATTACGACCAGATCCCGGACATCTCGCGCGACCAGGGCCGCACCGAAAAGGCAATCGCCGCGCTCGAGGAAGTGGTGCGCAAATATCCGACCTCGGAATACGCCACCAGCGCCAAGGCCAAGCTGGAAGGCGCCCGCGACCAGCTCGCGGGGCGCGAAATGGCGATCGGGCGCTACTACATGGAAAAGAGCGACTTCACCGCCGCGATCAACCGCTTCAAGACCGTGGTGACCCAGTATCAGACCACCCGCCACGTCGAGGAAGCGCTGGCGCGGCTGACCGAAGCCTATATGAGGATCGGCATTGTCGGCGAGGCGCAAACCGCCGCCGCCGTGCTCGGGCATAATTTCCCCGACTCGAAGTGGTACAAGGACGCCTACAATCTGGTAAAGTCCGGCGGAGTCGAGCCCAGCGAGAACAAGGGCTCGTATATCTCCAAGGCTTTCAAGAAACTGGGTCTCGGCTAGGAATTCACCTCGCATGCTGGCGCGTCTGTCGATCCGTGACATCGTCCTGATCGAACGGCTCGATATCGAGTTTTCCCGCGGTCTCGCGGTGCTGACCGGCGAAACCGGCGCGGGCAAATCCATCCTGCTCGATGCGTTCGCGCTGGCGCTGGGCGGCCGCGGCGACGCCGGCCTGGTTCGCCATGGTGTCGAGCAGGGCCAGGTCATCGCGGTATTCGATGTGCCGAAGAAACATCCGGCTTCCGCGATCCTTGCCGACAACGGGCTCGACGACACCGGTGAGATGATCCTGCGCCGGGTGCAACTGGCCGACGGCCGCAGCCGCGCCTACATCAACGACCAGGCGGTCAGCGTGCAGACCCTGAAAGCGGTCGGCACCGCGCTGGTGGAAATTCACGGCCAGCATGACGAACGCGCGCTGGTCGATGCCGCGACCCACCGGCGGCTGCTCGACGCCTTCGCCGGCCTCGAGAAGGATGTCGCGGTCCTTGAGTCGCTGTGGGAGGCGCGCCGCGCCGCGCACGCCACGCTCGACGAACACCGCGCCGGAATGGAACGCGCTGCCCGCGACGCTGATTACCTGCGCCACGCCGCGGATGAACTGAAAAAACTCGCTCCCAGGGACGGCGAGGAATCCGAGCTGGCGGAGCGCCGCACCTCGATGATGCAGGGTGAAAAAATCGCCGGCGATCTGCGCGAGGCGCAGGATGCCGTCAGCGGCAACCATTCGCCGGTCGCGGCCTTGTCGGCGGCGGTACGCCGGCTGGAGCGCCGCGCCGGCAATTCGCCGACGTTGGTCGAACCGGCAGTTAAGGCGATCGACGCGGCGATCAACGCGCTTGAGGAAGCCGACCAGCACCTTACCGCGGCGCTGATCGCGGCGGATTTTGATCCGGCGGAACTGGAGCGCATCGAGGAGCGGCTGTTCGCGCTGCGCGCCGCTTCGCGGAAACATTCGACGCCGGTCGACGGGTTGGCGGCGCTGGCCGCGAAATACGCCGCCGACGTGGCCCTGATCGACGCCGGTGCGGAGCGATTGAAGGCGCTGGAGATGGCGGCGGGAGACGCGGACAAGCGCTACAGCGCCGCGGCCGAAAAGCTCTCGGCGGCGCGAAAAAAATCCGCGGAAAAACTCAACAGGGCCGTCAACGCCGAACTGGCGCCGCTGAAGCTCGAACGCGCGAAATTCTCGACCCAGATCGATTCCGATTCGGCCTCGCCGGGACCGCAAGGCTTCGACCGCGTCGAATTCTGGGTGCAGACCAATCCCGGCACCCGGCCGGGACCGCTGATGAAAGTAGCCTCCGGCGGCGAGCTGTCGCGGTTCCTGCTGGCGCTGAAGGTGGTGCTGTCCGATCGCGGCTCGGCGCCCACGCTGGTGTTCGACGAAATCGACACCGGCGTCGGCGGTGCGGTGGCCGACGCTATCGGCGCGCGGCTGGCGCGGCTTGCCGGCAAGGTCCAGGTGATGGCGGTAACCCACGCCCCGCAGGTGGCCGCCCGCGCCGACCAGCATCTCCTGATCTCCAAAGATGCGCTCGACAGGGGCAAGCGCGTCGCCACCCGCGTCAATTCACTCGCCGCCGACCACCGCCGCGAGGAAATCGCGCGCATGCTGGCCGGCGCGGAGATCACCGCCGAAGCGCGGGCGGCCGCGGAACGGCTGCTGAAGGGTGCGGCGTGACGTTTTCGTGTCCCGGATGCGGTGCAGCTTTCTTCACGCTGCTCCGCAGAGCCGGGACCGTACCAAACACCGGCGTGCGGTACGGCCCCGGCTCTGCAGCGCACCGCTCGCGAAGAGCTACGCGCTACGCTGCGTCCGGGGAAGGGCCGACAGTCCACTGTCTTCGTCATGCCCGGGCTTGTCCCGGGCATCCACGTCTTTAAATTGCCGGCAGCAAGACGTGGATGGCCGGGACAAGCCCGGCCATGACGGAAAACGAATGCCTAGAGTCAAAACAAGCAAAGCCCCGATACCCGGCATCGCCGCCCTCACCAGGGCGCAGGCGAAGGTCGAGCACAAGCGGCTGGCGCTGGAGATCGAGGGCCACGACAAACACTATTACCAGGACGACGCGCCGAAGATTTCCGACGCCGCCTATGACGCGCTGCGCCAGCGCGTCAACGCCATCGAGGCGCGGTTTCCCGAATTCGTCACCACCGAATCGCCGACGCAAAAAGTCGGCATCGCGCCCTCCGGGCGCTTCGCAAAAGTGCAGCACGCGGTGCCGATGCTGTCGCTCGGCAACGCCTTCAGCGACGAGGACGTGGCCGATTTCGTCGATCGCGTCAGGCGGTTTCTGAAACTCGATGCGGACGAAATCCCTGCCATCGTCGCCGAGCCGAAGATCGACGGCCTGTCGTTGTCGCTGCGTTACGAAAACGGCAAATTGGTACGCGCAGCGACGCGCGGCGACGGCACCACCGGCGAGGACGTCACTGCGAACGCCCGCACCATCAAGGATATTCCGAACGCGTTGAAGGGCCGCAAGATCCCGGCCGCCTGCGAGGTGCGCGGCGAGATCTACATGCTGAAGCAGGATTTCCTCGCGCTCAACAAGAAGCAGGCCGAAGCCGACGACACCGTGTTCGCCAATCCGCGCAATTCGGCTGCAGGCTCCTTGCGCCAGAAGGACGTCTCGATCACCGCCTCGCGGCCATTGAAGTTCTTTGCCTATGCCTGGGGCGAGATGTCCGAGCTGCCGTCGGATACCCAGCATGGCATGCTGGCGTGGATGGACAAGGCCGGCTTCGCCGTCAACCCGCTGACCAAACTCTGCAACAGCATCGAGGAGGTATTGGCGTTCTATCGCAGAATAGGCGAGGAGCGCGCCTCGCTCGGCTACGACATCGACGGCGTGGTCTACAAGGTCGACCGGCTCGACTGGCAGGAGCGGCTCGGTTTTGTCTCGCGCAATCCGCGCTGGGCGGTGGCGCATAAATTCGCCGCGGAGCAGGCGATGACGACCTTAAAGGATATCGAAATCCAGGTCGGGCGGACCGGCTCGCTCACGCCGGTCGGTAAGCTGGAGCCTGTCGGCGTCGGCGGGGTGATCGTGCAGAACGTGACGCTGCACAACGAGGATTACATCAAGGGCATCGGCGGCGGCGGTGAGGCATTGCGCGAGGGCCGCGATATCCGCATCGGCGACACGGTGATCGTTCAGCGCGCCGGCGACGTTATTCCGCAAGTCGTCGATGTGGTGCTCGACAAGCGGCCGAGGTCGGCAAAGCCCTATCATTTTCCGACGGAATGTCCGTGCCCGCTGCATACCGACATCGTGCGTGAGACGACCGCCACCGGGGAGGAAGGCTCGCGCGCGCGCTGCACCGGTGAGTTCGCCTGTCCGTTCCAGAAAATCCAGCATCTGATGCTGTTCGCCTCGCGCCGCGCCTTCGACATCGATGGCCTCGGCGAAAAGCAGATCGAACTGTTCTTCGAAAGGGAGTGGGTGCGCGAGCCCGCGGATATTTTCACGCTCGAAGAACGCAACAACAGAATAAAACTCGAAGACGAAGAGGGCTATGGCGCGACCTCGGTCGGCAATTTGTTTGCCTCGATCCGCCGGCGCCGCGAAATCTCGCTCGACCGTTTCATCTATGCGCTCGGCATCCGCCATGTCGGCGAGACCACCGCGCTGGCGCTGGCGCGCGGTTACGGATCGTGGCAGGCCTTTCACGATGCCGCGCTGAAGGTGGTGGAGGGCGACGAGGAAGCCGTCGCGGATATGGATGCGCTCGACCAGATCGGCGACACCGTGATCGAGGCGGTGAAAGCCTATTTCGGCGAGAGCCACAATCGCGGCATCGTCGAGCGACTGACGAAATATGTGCGGATCGAGGACGCCGAGAAGCCGAAGACGAACAGCGTGGTCGCCGGCAAGACGGTGGTGTTCACCGGCTCACTCGAGCGCATGACCCGCGACGAGGCCAAGGCCACGGCCGAACGCTTCGGCGCCAAGGTATCCGGATCGGTATCGAAGAAGACCGACCTGGTGGTGGCGGGACCTGGCGCAGGCTCGAAGCTGAAGGAAGCCGAGAAGCACGGCGTGAAGGTGATCACCGAAGACGAGTGGTTGAAGCTGATCGAATGACCTTCTCATGTCCCGGGCGCGATGCGGCATTCTTCATGCCGCTTCGCAGAACCGGGACCCCGGTTACTTCTTTTTGCAACCGGGGCCCCGGCTCTGCAGCGCACCAGGCCGAGAAGAACGGCCCGCTGCGCTGCGTCCGGGGCACGAGCCCCTCTACAACAACCCCGTCTCTTCCTCCTCCGCCTGCTCGATCAGTTCCTCCGTCGCCATCACGCCACGGCGCGGCACCAGCAAGATCATGGTCGAGGCGCAGGCCAGCGACAAAACCACGACGGCGATATTGAGCGGCACCGGGGTTGCGAAGTGGCCGCCGAGCCAGGCGCCGAACTGCGAGCAAAGCGAGCCGAGCCCCATCTGCAAAAATCCCATCGCGCCGGACGCGGTGCCCGCCGCTTCCGGCCGGACGCTGATCGCACCGGCGGCCGAGTTCGACATCACAAACGCGTTGGCGAACATCACCAGCATCTGGGTGATGAACAGCCATGACGGCACCTGATTGAGTCCGGCGACGCCCCATAACAGGTTCAGCAATGCGCCGGCTAATTGCATGCCGAGGCCGAACCAGATCAGCTTCTCCAGCGAGTGACGCGGTGCAAAGCGCACGCAAGCGAGATTACCGATCAGGAACGCAAAACCGGTGGTCGCGAACCACGCGCCGTATTCGACGCTGGAGCGGCCCATTTGCGTGACAACGATATAAGGCCCGGCAGCAGCGAAGGTGAAGATGATCTGCGAGGCCAGCACCTGGCACAGCACATAGCCGATAAAGGCGCGGCTGGTGAACAGGCTGCCGATGTCGCCGCGGAATCCGCCGCTGCCGTCGCGCGCGCGGCGCGTCTCCGGCAACGCGGCGGCGATGGCCACGACGATGACGAGGGATGCAATGGCGATCGCGTAAAAGATCGAGCGCCAGCCGAAACCGGTCTCGAGCAGGCCGCCGCATAAGGGACTCAGCATCTGCGCGATCATCATCACCCCGATCACCAGGCTGATCATGGCGCCGACGCGCTCGCGGGGGTAGAGATCGCGGATGATGGCACGGCTGATAACCATGCCGGACGCACCGCCGAACGCCTGCAGGAAGCGCGCTGCGATCAGCTGCGGCAGCGTTTCGGCAAAGATGCCGCCAACGCTGGCCACCACCATCAGGCCGAGCCCGGTGAGCAGCACCGGACGGCGTCCGAACCGGTCCGACAGCGGCCCCATGATGATCTGCGAACAGGCGATGCCGACCATGAACAGCGACACCGTCATCTGCGCGATCGAGATGTCGCGGCCGAAACTCAGGGCAAGCACCGGCAGCGCGGGCACCAGCATATAGAGCGAGATCGGTGCAACGCCGGTCATCGCCACCAGCAGCAACAGCATGACCTTGGATGTCGAGGCCGGGCTATACCGTGCCGCGTGGGACTTGCCGGTCACTCCGTGCATGTTTGTGGTGCCGGTTCAAATCGGTTTCAAATGAGGTTGAAAGCGACTGTAACCTTATCTTCCCGCGCGAATACGGCTGTTTCGGAATGCCGCCATTCCGTTTTCGGGACCTGTGTTGTTCACCTCTCCCCGCTTGCGGGGAGAGGTCGGATGGCACCGCCAGATGCGATCCGGGTGAGGGGGGCCCTCCGCGAGTCCGAGTGCGTGGAGAGTCCCCCTCACCCGAAGCCTGCGCTGCGCTACGGCTTCGACCTCTCCCCGCAAGCGGGGAGAGGTAAGTCACAGTGCGAGCGGCCCGGTCGCGGCGTCGAGCCACACTTTGGTCGCCTCGTCGAGATGCGGACGCACTTCACGCCGCACCCGGGCGTGATAGTCGTTGAGCCAGGCGCGCTCCTTCGGGCTGAACATTTTCAGGTCGATCAGCCGGATATCGATCGGCGCCAGCGTCAGCGTCTCGAAGCCGTTCATCGGCTTTTCCGCGCCGGCGATGTCGGCGGCGACGACGAGTTCGAGGTTCTCGATGCGAATGCCGAAGGCGTCGGTCTTGTAATAGCCGGGCTCGTTGGACAGGATCATGCCGCGCTTCAGCGGCGTGGTGCCGAGCTTGGAAATCCGCGCGGGGCCTTCATGCACCGAAAGATAGCTGCCGACGCCGTGGCCGGTGCCGTGCTCGAAATCGATGCCGGCCTGCCACAGGAATTGCCGCGCCAGCGTGTCGATCTGCGCGCCGGTGGTGCCGTCGGGAAAACTTGCGCGCGCAATCGCGATATGCCCGCGCAGCACCCGGGTAAAGCGGTCGCGCATTTCAGGCGTGGGCTCGCCGATGGCGATGGTGCGGGTGACGTCGGTGGTGCCGTCTTCATATTGCGCGCCGGAATCGATCAGCAGCAGGTCACCGGGCACAATGCGGCGGTTGGTCTTGCGGGTGACGCGGTAGTGCACGATGGCGCCGTTCGGGCCGGTGCCGGCGATGGTCGGAAACGAGACATCTTTCAGCGCCCCCGTCTCGCGTCGAAACGTCTCCAGCGCTTCGACGGCATCGATTTCAGTCAGCGCGCCAGATGGCGCCTCGCGGTCGATCCATGCCAGGAAGCGCGCCAGCGCCACCGCGTCGCGCCGGTGCGCGGTTCGGGTGCCCTCGATCTCGGTGGCATTCTTGACGGCCTTCAGCAAGGCGACTGGATCGCTGCCGGCAATGACCTTGGCGCCTGCACCCGTAATCAACCGCTTCAGCGCATCCGCCGCGGTAGCATTGTCCAGCGCAATTGCCGCGCCGCTTTGCGCCAGCTCGGTCAGTCGCGGCGTCAGCGCATCCGGCTCGCGGACATCGGCATTCTGCTCGAGATGGTCGCGCGCGCTGTTGGAAAGCTTGCGGTGATCGATGAACACAATCGCGCGGCCGTCCTTAGGCACCAGCGCATAGGACAGCGGCAACGGCGTATGCGAAACATCGGCGCCACGGATATTGAAGGTCCAGGCCACCGCGTGCGAATCCGACAGCACCAGCGCATCGGCGCCGAGCCGCGCGATCTCGCCGCGGATGCGCCCGAGTTTGTCGGCTTCGGTTTCGCCGGAGAATTGCGTACCGTGAATCGCGACAGGGCCGAGCGGCGGTGCGGGGCGCTCGGTCCATACCGAATCCAGCGGGTTGCTCTCGACCGCGACCAGTTCGGCTCCCGCCTTGGCGCAGGCCGCTGCCAGACGCTCGGCTGCCGCCGAAGTGTGCAGCCAGGGATCAAATCCGAGGCGGTCGCCGGGGGTAAGGTGCTTGGCCAGCCATTTTTCCGGCGGCGGATCGACCAGCGGCTCGACATTCCAGGCCTTGCCATCGACCTGTTTCGCCGCCTGCAGGGTGTAGCGGCCATCGACGAAGACCGCGGCCTGCTGGGTCAGCACGACAGCCATTCCGGCCGATCCCGTAAAACCGGTGAGCCACGCCAGCCGCTCCTCGGAAGGCGCGACATATTCGTTTTGTTGCTGATCCGCGCGGGGAATCACGAATCCCGTCAGCTTCCGGCGCAGCAATTCCTCGCGGAAGGCGGCCAGCCTCGCGGTCAGCGCGACGCCGCCTTCGGGCTCTTCGAATGTCTGGAAATGGGCTTCGAACATCGCCTCATACCTTAGAATTGCGGGGAGAACTCCGCAATGCGGCGCGCAATGTCGCTAATTTGGCACAAAACATGCTTGAATCTTACCGCCTGCCTTAGACGGGATGGAACGATTTGCTGTCACGAGCAGTTGGTCCAACGAACTCTGGGGGAATTCCAGGAGTGTTTCAACTCAACGAAGAGGGGAATCACAATGCCTGCATTTACGTTTGAGAAGATATCGCCCCCGGTTCGCCGCGGACCGATTCCGCCCATCGTGAAAAAGCAACGCGGCCTCATTGTCCAGATCCTGGATAGTTTTGTGGAGGCGCGCGTGAAGAAGGGTCTGCGCGAAGACAAGGGCGTCATCGCCCGCTATGAAAAGAAACCGCCGGACTGACGCTCACGCAGCGCGCTGCATCAGCAGGCTGCTCCATCCATCGATTTTCAGATGCCGCCGCAATACCAATCCGCGCGCGCGATACGATGCAATGACGCCCTGCGCCTGATGCGCCAGCAGCCCTGAGAGAATCACCAACGCCGATGGCGCCAGATGTTGCGCCATCGGCGTTGCCATTTGCCGCAACGGGTTGGCGAGGATGTTCGCCAGCACCAGGTCGAACGGCCCGCGGATCGCGAATTGCGGCGCTGAAAATCCGGTCGCGCGGATTGCTTCCACCAGATTGCCGACGCCATTGAGCCGCGCGTTGTCGCGCGCAACGCGCACGCTGACCGGATCGATATCGCTCGCCAGCACGCGCCGCCGCAGTGCCTTGGCCGCGGCGATGGCGAGCACGCCGGTGCCGGAGCCGAGATCGAGCACGCGCCTCGGTTGGTATGACCGCAGTACCCGATCGAGCAGCAACAGGCAGCCTCGCGTGGTGCCGTGATGCCCGGTGCCGAACGCCAGCGCCGCCTCGATCTCGATGCCGAGCTTGTTGGCGGGTATTCGCGCGCGATCGTGGCGGCCGTGCACGATGAAGCGGCCGGCATGGACAGGAACGAGGTCTTCGAGGCTGGCCGCGACCCAGTCCTTGGCTTCGACGGTGTCGAATGCGATGTGCTGCGCGACCTCGTCGCCGGCGGCGAGAGCGACCAGCTCGCGGATCGCAGCTTGATCCGGCGCCTCTGCGAAATGAACGCTGACGCCCCAGCGGCCGTCCGGTCGTTCAAACGCGGCGATAGCCGCCTGATCTTCGTCAAAACTCTCATTCAGCAAGTCGACCACGCGCCGCGCGGTTTGCTCGTCGCCGACGGCGAAGGTCGCGCGGCTGGTGCTCGGCGTAATGGTCATCGATGGTCCGGAGAACGATGGTGCGCAGGTCGTTTGTTTGTTCGGTAGTGTCTCTGAGACACTACCGTTTGTTCACAGTCTTTCGGCTCTTAAAGCAAGACTTATCAACGGGGCGGTGCACCGGGATATACCGAGCTTTTCAACCGGTGACCCCAAATTTCCGCACAGCTTTCACAACAGAACTATCAAGAGGTTTTCCATGGTCCATCCACAGCGTTATCAAGAGCTTCATCTACATCTTACCCAAACAGCGCCCGATGATCCCCAAGGATCGCCCGCGCCGCATTGTGTCCCGGCGCGCCGGTGACGCCGCCGCCGGGGTGGGCGCCGGAGCCGCAATGATACAGGCCCTTCAGCGGCCCGCGGTAATCGGCATGGCCCAGCATCGGCCGCGCTGAGAAAAGCTGGTTCAGCGTCAGCGCGCCGTGAAAGATGTCGCCGCCGAGCAGGCCGAACTGGCGCTCGAGATCGAGCGGCGACAGGATCTGCCGGCCGATTACGCTCGCGGCAAAGCCCGGTGCGGCTTTGTCCACCGTTGCAATCATCAGATCGGCGACCTCCGCGCGACGCGCGTCCCACGAGGCGCCGTCGGGGAGTTGGGGTGCTACGTGCTGGCAGAACAGGCTGGCGACATGCTGGCCGGGCGGGCTGAGCGAGTCGTCCAGCGTCGATGGGATGAGGACTTCCACCACCGGCTCGCGGCTCCAGCCATGTTGCCGCGCATCCAGCCAGGCGCGGTCCATGTAGGGGAGGCTCGGGCCGATGATGATTCCGGCGCTGAGATGATCGCCATCGCCCGGCAGTGCGGTGAAGGAGGGCAGGGCAGTCAGCGCCACATTGATCCGGAACGTGCCGGAGCCGTTGCGCCAGGTCTTGATGCGATCGAGAAATGGCGCCGGCAGTGCACCGGCGGGCAGCAGGCGCGTGTAGAGGAGTTTCGGGTTGACGTTGGATGCGACGTATTTCGCGCGAATGGTCTCTCCGTCATCGAGGATCACGCCTACCGCGCTGCCGCGCTCGACAATGACCTCGCGCACGCCGGCGTCGGTTTCGATCTCGGCGCCGTGCCCCCGGGCCGCGCTTGCCATCGCCTGCGTGATCGCGCCCATGCCGCCGATGGCGTGTCCCCATACGCCTTTCTTGCCGTTCACCTCGCCGAAGGCGTGATGCAGCATGACGTAGGCGGAGCCGGCGGCATAGGGACTGGCATAATTGCCGACAATGGCGTCGAAGCCGAACAGCGCCTTGACCAGATCGCTTTCGAACCAGTCGTCCAGCATCTCACCGGCCGAACGCGTGAACAGGTCGAGCAGGGTGCGATGCTGCTCCAGGTTAAGGCCGCGCAGGATGTTCGCGGTGCCGAGCGCGTTGACCGCTTCGCGTAAGGAGTTGAGGCCGAACCCTTGGCCGATGTTCGGCGGCGCGCGCAGCACGAACTGCCGCAGCACGTCGGCGATCTCTTGCAGTTCGCGGTTGAAAGCGTCGATACGGCCGGCATCGCGTTCGCTGAGCTTGGCGATGGACTGATGGGTGCGGCCTTCGCCGGTGAGCAGATAGCTGCCGTCGGGCGCGGGGAGAAAATTCTGCGCGCGGCGCTCGACGATTCTCAGGCCGTGGTCGTACAGTTTCAGGTCGGCGATGATTTGTGGGTTGAGCAGGCTCACCGTGTAGGCTGCCACCGAATTGCGAAAGCCCGGGTGAAATTCTTCCGTCACCGCGGCGCCGCCGACCACCTTGCGGCGCTCGACGACCCGGACGCGCAGTCCAGCCATCGCGAGATAGGCCGCGCAGGTGAGGCCATTGTGCCCCGCGCCGATAATGACCACGTCGGTGTCTGTCATGTCCGCATCAAGAAGTGTTGATAGCCGCAATGGTTCGCGCATTCACGTGGAATTCATCGCGCAGCATCTATCTTATCGAAGAGACCTGCGTTCTGCACAAGATCGCAGCGGGGTTTCTTGTTCAAGCGCATTTGCCCGCCGTGCCGCCGTATGCTCCAATCTCGCGTCCGGCGCCCTGCCGGAATCTCGCCGCCGGCATCAGCCGGATTCAAGCCGGAGCCTTCATGCCGTCGCCGATACCGTCCGATATCGCGGATCAACCTTCCGTTTCCCGAAACCGGCTGATCCTGATCGTCTACACCGCCGCCATCTTCACCAGCGCGTTGCTGCTGTTCTCGGTGCAGCCGCTGTTTACCAAAATGGTGCTGCCGCGGCTCGGCGGCTCGCCGGCGGTGTGGTCGGTGGCGATGGTGTTCTTCCAGTCGCTGCTGTTGGGCGGCTATGCCTATGCCCATTATCTCATGCAGATTCGCAGCCGCATCGTTCCCGTTGCGGTGCATCTGGTGTTGCTGGTGATCGCGCTGCTGACGCTGCCGCTGTCGATCGCGAACGGCTGGGGCGAGCCGCCGACCAGCGGCTACGCCTTCTGGCTGCTCGGGCTGTTCGCGGTGTCGATTGGCCTGCCGTTTTTCGCGCTGGCCGCCAACAATCCGCTGCTGCAGGCGTGGTTCGTGCGCACCGGGCATCCGAACGGGCCCGATCCGTATTTCCTGTATGCATCGTCGAATATCGGCAGTTTCCTGGCGCTGCTGTCCTATCCGGTGCTGCTGGAGCCGATGTTCACGTTGCGCACACAGAACCTGATCTGGACCTGCGGTTATGGGTTGCTGATTTTGCTGATCGCCGGTTGCGGCGTGTTGTTGCTGCGATCGCCGGCGAATGTGGCGATCGAAACGCTTGCCGATGACGCCGATGCGCCCGCGCCGGATTGGGCGTTGCGGATGCGCTGGATTTTTCTCGCCGCGGTGCCGTCCGGGCTGCTGATCGCGGTGACCGCGCATATTTCCACCGATGTCGCCGCGGCACCCCTGCTGTGGGTGCTGCCGCTGTCGCTGTATCTCTTGACCTGGGTACTGGTGTTCCAGTCGCGGCCGCTGCTGCCGCACAAATGGATGCTGATGCTGCAGCCGCTGGCGATTGCCGGCGTCATCGTGCTGCTCGCGGTCGGCGGCGAACAGAACCTGCTGCTGACGCTGGGCGGCCATCAGCTCTGTTTTTTCGTGATCGCGATGGCTTGCCATGGCGAACTGGCGCGCACGCGTCCGCCTTCGAAATATCTCACCGGCTTTTATGTGGCGCTGTCGTTCGGCGGCATGGTCGGCGGCCTGTTTGCCGGCCTGATCGCGCCCTTCATATTTTCGTGGATCGCGGAATATCCGATCCTGCTGGCGCTGGCTGCGTTGTGCCGCCCGCCCGCCGGCGAGCGCTTGCCGCGATGGAGCCGCTGGGTCTGGCCTTTGCTCGCCGTCCTCGCGGTGGCGCTGATCGCGCCGTCCTGGTCCAGCGGCAAGGTGTTTACCTGGCTGGATGATCACCGGGTCTGGATGATCGGCGCCGTCGGCGTTCTTTCAGCTATGCTGGCACTTGCGCTGAATGCCAACCGCTGGAAGATTTTTGCGACGGTTGCGGTCGCGCTGGTGCTGATCCGCGCCTATCCGGCGGACGACGGGCGTGTCGAAACCGTGCGCAGCTTCTTCGGCGTCCATAAGATCGTGGTGACGGCGAACGGGCAGTATCATGTGCTGATGCATGGCACCACGATCCACGGCGCCGAGAAATTCCGCAACGACGACACCTCGCCCGTCACCGGACGGCCCGAGGCGATCACCTATTATCACAAGGACGGCGGCATCGGGCAGGCGATCTCGGCCATTCGCGCGCGCAAGGGCGGGCCGATCCGCGTCGCGGTGATCGGCCTCGGGGCCGGCACGCTGACCTGCGCGTCCGAGCCCGGCGAGGACTGGAAATTCTTCGAGATCGATCAGACCATGGTCGATACCGCGCGCGACCCGAAATATTTCACCTTCATCCAGAACTGCGAGCCGGACTTAAATCCGGTGATTGGCGATGCACGGCTGACTTTCGCGAAAGAGCCCGACGGCATTTACGACCTGATCATCGTCGACGCCTATTCGTCGGATGCGATCCCGATCCATCTCGCCACCGAGGAGGCGATGGAGATCTACAAGCAGAAACTCGCGCCGCAAGGCGCGGTGGTGATGCATGTTTCGAACCGACATCTGGAGCTGTCCAGCGTCGTCGTCGGCATCGCCGACGCCAACGATCTCAAGAGCTGGGTCTACAGCGAGGATTCCGGCCGCGACAACGAATACATCTTCTCCACATCGGTGGTGGTTTCCGCGCGCGACGAGGCCGATGTCGGCGCGCTCGCATCATCCGACAAATGGGCGTTGACCGAAGCGGAGGATAACCAGCGGGTCTGGACCGACGACTATTCCAACGTACTCGGCGCGGTGTGGCGCCGGCTGCGCGACGGCGAGCAATAGTCAAGTTACTGCTGATAGTACGGGCGCGGGTAGCCTTGCTGCGGGACGTAGTAGCCTTGCGGAGCGGCGTAGCCCTGCGGCGCGTAATATTGCTGCTGTCCCTGCGCGTCGTAGATGCGGCGATAACCGCGCGGCGCCGGATAACGGGCTTCGTTCGAAGAACCATCGGCTGGATAAATGTACCCGTCCGCCCGCGCTTGCGGAGCGATCTGGCGTTGCTGCGGCGTGATCACCACGGGGTCGCCGGCCGCATCGTACTGAGGTGCGCCATATTGCTGCGCCGGATCGCGGCGCGCGACAGCATTCGATCGCGGCCTGGGATTGCGCGCAAGTGCTACCTGCGACGAGCCGGTCAACGTCACGGTGGTGTTGAGTACGCCCTCGCTTTGCACCAGCGCGTACAGTGTCGAGGCGTTGGCGCGCGACAGCCGCACGCAACCATGGGAAGCGGGCGTGCCGAGGCGGCTTTCGGAGTCGGTGCCGTGAATGGCGTGGCCGATCTTGGTGAAGAAGATCGCGTGCGGCATCGGCGCGTCGTCGAATTCCCTGGAATAGTGATCTTCTTCCATGCGGAAGGTGCGGAAGCTGCCGTTCGGTGTCTCATAAGAGGGAAGGCCGCTCGATACAGGCCAGTGATAGCGCTCGACGCCATCGACCGCGACGGTCATCTGCTGTGCGTCTTTATCGACCGTGATGGAAACTTTGGCCTGTGCGGCGCTGCTCGCAGCGAAGAAGGCCAGACCCATGAGCACAATGAGAGGGGAGCGCATTTCTACCTTTGGCCTCCAGGCCCTGACTCGCAACGCCACCGATCCGTCCCCCAAGACCCATAATGCACAAAAGACGGCTTTGTTTCCAGTGGCTTCGTGGACGCATCGTTAATGCGGGAAACGGCGCAAACATGGCAGGTACGGGGACGGAATCCGGCGCTCGCGCAACCTTTTGGCAGCGGCAGCGTTGTACGCCCGCGCCGCCATGGCTCCAAAGGAATTAGATGAAGACGAAGACATCGACACTGCAAGCCGGCACACCCGTCAGGGTTTATCTCGCGGTGGTGGCCACGGCACTGGCCCTGCTTGCCATTCCCCATGCCGCGCATCCGCAAGGGATCGTCCGCGGCGCCCAGGAGGGTGCGGCGGAGGGCAACCGGGTCGCGGGTCCGGTGGGTGGTGTCGTCGGCGGCGCGGTCGGCGCCGGGGTCGGCGGCGCCATGGGCGCAGTGAAAGGCGTGTTCGGAATTCCGAATGGCGGCTACCGCCGTTGCCGCGGCTATTACGACCGCTACGATCGCTTCCACTGCTATCGATAGTTCTACCCGAACGTCATTCCGGGGCGCGAGTAAAACCGGAATCCAGACCTGAGCACGGCTCTGGATTCCGGGTTCGCGCTACGCGCGCCCCGGGATGACGCAAATTTGCGTCAGTTCTTCAGCCGGTAGCCGGTCTTGAAGATCCACCACACCGCGACCATGCAGATCGCGAGGAACATGGTCGTGACCCCTATGCTCAGGCCGATGCTTACGTCGGCGATCTCGTAAAAGCTCCAGCGGAAGCCCGAGATCAGATAGACCACCGGGTTGAGCAGCGTGATCGTACGCCAGCCCGAAGGCAGCATGTTGACCGAATAAAAGCTGCCGCCGAGGAACGTCAGCGGCGTAACGATCAGCAACGGGATCATCTGCAGCTTCTCGAAGCCGTCGGCCCAGATGCCGATGATGAAGCCGAACAGGCTGAAGGTCACCGCGGTCATCACCAGAAACGTCAGCATCCACCACGGATGATGAATGTGCAGCGGCACGAACAGGCCGGCAGTGGCGAGAATGATCAGGCCAAGCACAATCGACTTGGTCGCGGCCGCGCCGACATAGCCGAGCACGATCTCGAAATACGACACCGGCGCCGACAGAATCTCGTAAATGGTGCCGACGAATTTCGGGAAATAGATGCCGAACGACGCGTTGGCGATACTCTGCGTCAGCACCGACAGCATCACCAGCCCCGGCACGATGAAGGTGCCGTAGCTGACGCCCTCGATCTGGGTGATGCGCGAGCCGATCGCGGCGCCGAACACCACGAAATACAGCGAGGTCGATACCACCGGCGAGACGATGCTTTGCAGCAGCGTGCGCCAGGTGCGCGCCATTTCAAACAGGTAGATCGCGCGGACGGCCCTGAAGTTCATGGCGCCCTCACCAGGCTGACGAAGATGTCTTCCAGCGAGCTCTTGGTGGTATCGAGATCGGAGAAACGGATGCCGGCGTTGCGCAGATCGCTGAGCAGGCTGGTGATGCCGGTGCGCTCGCCCCTGGTGTCGTAATTGTAGATCAGTTCGGCGCCGCCCTCGAGAAGCTCAAGGTTGTAGGCGGCGGCAAGATCGGCGGGGATCGCGTCGATCCTGCCCTGCAGCTGCAGCTTCAGGCGTTTCTTGCCGAATTTTTGCATCAGGCCGGTCTTGTCCTCGACCAGGATGATCTCGCCCTTGTTGATGACGCCGACGCGGTCGGCCATCTCCTCGGCTTCTTCGATGTAATGCGTGGTGAGAATGATGGTGACGCCGGAAGATTGCAGCGCCCGCACCACCTCCCACATGCCCTTGCGCAGTTCGACATCGACACCGGCGGTAGGCTCGTCGAGGAACAGGATCTGCGGCTCGTGCGACAGCGCCTTCGCGATCATCACCCGGCGCTTCATGCCGCCGGACAGCGTGACGATCTTGGCGTCCTTCTTGTCCCACAGCGACAGGTCCTTCAGCACCTTCTCGATATGCGCTGGATTCTTCGGCTTGCCGAACAGCCCGCGGCTGAAGCTCACCGTCGCCCACACCGATTCGAACGCGTCGGTATGCAATTCCTGCGGCACCAGCCCGATCAGCGAACGCGCGGCGCGATAATCCTTGTTGATGTCGCGGCCGTCGACCGTGACGCTGCCTTCGCTCAGATTCGCGATGCCGCAGACGATCGATATCAGCGTGGTCTTGCCGGCGCCGTTCGGGCCCAGCAGCGCGAAGATTTCGCCGCGATTGATGTCGAGGTTGATATTGTTCAGCGCCTTGAAACCGGAGCCGTAGGTTTTGGACAGGTTTTTGACGGAGATGATGGGGGGCATGCGGGCAAAGTCGACGGCGTGAGAAGCAGGTGAGGGCGGGACTATTAGATAGGAACGTCCGGACAGGTCCGCAATCCGCACGCCGCCGTCATCCTGAGGTGCTCGCCGCCTCTTCGCGGCGAGCCTCGAAGGATGGAAGCAAGCACCGTGTTTGCGGCCATCCTTCGAGACGCCGTGCAAGGCGCGGCTCCTCAGGATGACGAGATTCCTGGATGGTGGGCAGGACGCAAGGGGTGCGGCGCCAAGCTAGTTCGCCGCAGCTTGTCCAACCCTTCGCAGCGCATTGATCGCGCCCGCCTTCAAAACGCCGGCGATCGCCAAAACGCATTTTCATATGCGCCGGACAACATCCATTGGCCTTGTGCGGCTTGCACAGAAGGCATCCGGCACGAGCAGACTTCGGGCGTTTGCGCTTGTGGTTCATGGTTTCTTGAACCCGTCTCGCGACAGGCCGAGCGTCAGCTGCGCTTGGCGTGCATCGGTCTCCTTTGGACTGACACGATGAACGACTGCGTTCGTCGTTTTTCCCGAAAAGTAATCGCCGGCCTCGCGCAGACTTTCGCGAATGTCCTCGGCAAGCCGGCTATTTTTGCGCGTCACTTTGCTCGACATCACAAGCCTCCAGTCGAATCATATGACGGAAACTTGACGCTGCGCACTCAGTCCCGGTTGCGCGCAAAGCTCACACCCGTTCCACGAAACTATCGACCACCTTCTTCTCGCCGGCTTTTTCGAACGCAATGGTGAGCTTGTTGCCGTCGACTTTTACCACCTGGCCGTAGCCGAACTTTTGGTGAAACACGCGGTCCTGCAGCGAAAATTCCGAAACCGTACCGGTGGATTTTGCCACCAGCTCACCTTCGATGGTCATCGGCGCGTGCTTGTTGCGCGAAAAACCGCTTCCCGACGAATCGCGGCGTGATGAAAATGGCGACTGGCTTTCATTAAAGCCGCCGCCGGCCTGTCCGCCGTTGCGCCCGCTTTGGCCGCGGGCGCGGTTGGCCTGGGCGCGCTGCCAGCCTGGCGTCGAATAATTCGAGCCGAAGGTTTCCACATTGTCGAAGCGCGAAGGGCCGTAGCCGCTGCTGCCGCCCCAGCCCGAGCCGCCCTTGGATTCGGTGATCTCGACGTTCGGCGCCGGCAGTTCGTCGAGAAAGCGCGACGGGATCGTGGTCGACCACGATCCGCGAATTCGCCGGTTGGTGGCGAAGTAAAGTTTGGCGCGGCGGCGCGCGCGGGTGAGACCGACATGGGCGAGGCGGCGTTCTTCCTCAAGGCCGGCGCGGCCCTGTTCGTCGAGCGCGCGCTGGTGCGGAAACAGGCCTTCCTCCCAGCCGGGGAGGAAAACGTTGTCGAATTCGAGGCCCTTCGCCGAATGCAGCGTCATCAGCGACACGGCGTCGGCATCGGCGCCGCTGTCGCGGTCCATCACCAGCGAGATGTGTTCGAGAAACCCTTGCAGGTTCTCGAATTCCTCCATCGAGCGCACCAGCTCTTTCAGGTTTTCCAGCCGGCCCGCGGCGTCGGCGGAGCGGTCTTTCTGCCACATCTCGGTATAGCCGCTCTCGTCCAGCACGATTTCGGCCAGTTCGGTATGTGGCATGACCTCGCTCTGCGCGCGCCAGCGCACGAAGCTGTCCAGCAGCGCGCGCAGCGAACTCCGTGCCTTCGGCTTCAATTCGTCGGTGTCCACCACGGCGCGGGCGGCTTCCGACAGCGGCATGCGGCGCTTGCGGGCGTGGTCGTGCAGCATCTGCACCGTGGCATCGCCGAGGCCACGCTTGGGCACATTGACGATGCGCTCGAAGGCGAGGTCGTCGGCCGGCGAATTGATCACGCGCAGGTACGCCAGCGCGTCGCGGATTTCCGCGCGCTCATAGAACCGCGGGCCGCCGATCACCCGATAGGGCAGGCCGAGGGTGACAAAACGGTCTTCGAATTCGCGCATCTGGAACGAGGCGCGGACCAGGATCGCGACGTCGTTGAGCTTGTGGCCGGCGCGCTGCAGCTGCTCGATCTCTTCGCCGATGGCGCGCGCCTCCTCCTCGGAATCCCACGAGCCGGTGACGGTGACTTTCTCGCCGTCGACATCCTCGGTGCGCAGCGTCTTGCCGAGCCGGCCTTCATTATGCGCGATCAGATGCGAGGCGGCGGCGAGAATGTGGCCGGTGGAGCGATAGTTGCGTTCCAGCCGGATGATTTTCGCGCCGGGAAAATCGTGGTCGAAGCGCAGGATGTTGTCCACCTCGGCGCCCCGCCAGCCATAGATCGACTGGTCGTCGTCGCCGACGCAGCAGATGTTTTTGGCGTGGGCCTTCTCCCTTTCCCCGCTTGCGGGGAAAGGGTCGGGGTGAGGGGGACTCTCCGCGAGCGCAGTCTGCGGAGAGTCCCCCTCACCCGACGCGCTTCGCGCGTCGACCTCTCCCCGCAAGCGGGGAGAGGTGAAGGAAGAAGGCGCCTGCGCCAGCAGTCGTAGCCAGAGATATTGCGCGACGTTGGTGTCCTGATATTCATCCACCAGAATGAATTTGAAGCGGTTCTGGTATTGCCGGAGCACATCGGCATGCTCGCGGAACAGCCGGATGTTCTCCAAGAGCAGGTCGCCGAAATCCGCCGCGTTGAGAATCTTGAGCCGCTCCTGATACGAAGCATACAGCTTGCCGCCCTTGCCGTTGCCGAACACCGCGGCTTCACCGGGCGGCACCTGCGACGGCGTCAGGCCGCGATTTTTCCAGCCGTCGATCAGGCCGGCCAGCATCCGCGCCGGCCAGCGCTTGTCGTCGATATTGTCCGCCTGCAACAACTGCTTGAGCAAGCGAATCTGGTCGTCCACGTCGAGCACGGTAAAATTGGATTTCAGCTGCACCAGTTCGGCGTGGGTGCGCAGAATGCGTCCGCCGATGGAGTGAAAGGTGCCGAGCCACGGCATGCCTTCCACGGCCTGGCCGAGCATCTGGCCGAGCCGCAGCTTCATCTCCCGCGCGGCCTTGTTGGTGAAGGTCACCGAGAGGATTTCGCCGGGGCGGGCACGGCCCTGGCTCAGAATATGCGCGATGCGACAGGTCAGCACCCGAGTCTTGCCGGTGCCCGCGCCGGCCAGCACCAGCACCGGCCCGTCCAGCGCCTCGACGGCCTCTCGCTGCTCGGGATTGAGGCCGGCGAGATATTGCGGGGTGGCTGCGGCGCGCGCACGCGCGGCAATGCCGCCAGCCACAGGCTGGTGGTCGGGGATGCCGGGGATCAGTCTGTTCGGCTCGGTCATGCGAATCGTCTTCCGCCCACGATGGCACCGCGGGGCCGTGAAGGGGAGCCTTCATAGCAGGATTGAACGGCATATGGGGGTTCGAACGGCCATTTCACAGGAGTTATCCCGTTCAGCAGCAGCCGCGACCGCGCGGATTTCGTTCCTTGTTATCGCGCGATTTTGATCGATTTTGCTCTAAGGAACTGCCCGGAACTTTTGTTCCGTCTGCTGATTATTTCTGCAATCGGCGCGTTCCGTCGCGCTGGTTTCGAGACAGAAGTAGATAACAGAAGTAGATAGAGGATCGTGTCATGTTTGGCTGGGTCGTTACGTTTCTGATCGTTGCGCTGATCGCGGGCATTCTGAGCTTTGGCGGCGTTGCCGGCGCCTCTATTGAAATCGCGAAGGCTATTTTCTTTATCGCGGTGGTGCTGTTCCTGATTTCGGCCGTGGTCGGCCTGGCGCGCGGGCGCACTCAGGTCTAGCAAAAGTTATTTCGAGGGCATCGCGACCTTGCGGCCGATGCCCTCGGGACGAGCGGCGGCGCGGTGCGCATTCGCCACCGCATCGATGCGGGCGCGAATGTCCGGCGGAAACGGTGCGGTTTTCCGCGCATTCATGTCGATGTGAATGGTCATGTTCTCCGACGTGGCCGACAGCCAGCCTTCAGTAGCGTGGCGCAGTTCCTCGAACGTATGCAGCCGCTTCTCATCCGCGGCGACCAGTAGAATGGAGACCTGCACCGGATCGCCGAGGTGAACTTCCCGCAAGTAGCGGACGTGGCACTCGGCGGTGAAAGTCGAGCCATGGCGCGCCTTCATGTAGCCGGGTCCGATCCCGAGCTTCAGCCATAACTCGTCGATGGCGCGGTCGAACATCACATTGTAATAGGCCATGTTGAGATGGCCGTTGTAATCGATCCATTGCGGTTCGACCTGCATTACCGATGACAGGAACGGGACAGGCTGGAGCAGTAAATCGTCCTCGGCGGCAACGCTGGTCATCGGCTGACTCTGGTTCTGCGATTCATCATCCCTTGACCCGTTATACATCCTTTGCCACGGTCGCGCGCCGGGAGGAATTTACGTGGGACTGTCCATTAAACACAATTTGGCGCGGCCGGAGCCGCAGGCGCTGGCGAGCACCATCGAAGCGCTCGCCGCGCGGTTCGGCAACCGGCTGGTGACGTCGCAGGCGGTGCGCGAGCAGCACGCCCATACCACCACATGGCTGGCGTCGCAGCCGCCTGATGCCGTGGTGATGGCGCAGGAAACCGCCGATATCCAGGATGTGGTGCGGATTTGTGCGCGGCATCGCGTGCCGGTGATCGCTTTCGGGACCGGCACGTCGCTGGAAGGACAGGTCAATGCGCCCGCAGGCGGCGTCTGCATCGACCTGCGCGACATGAACCGCGTGCTCGAAGTCCATGCCGACGATCTGGACTGCGTGATCGAGCCCGGCGTCACCCGCAAGGCGTTGAACGAGCACCTGCGCGACCAGGGTGTGTTCTTTCCGATCGATCCCGGGGCCGATGCTTCGCTCGGCGGCATGGCATCGACGCGGGCCTCCGGCACCAATGCGGTGCGGTACGGCACCATGCGCGACAATGTGCTGGCGCTGAAAGTGGTGCGCGGCGACGGCGAGATCATCACCACCGGGACTCGCGCAAAAAAATCCTCCGCCGGATACGACCTGACGCATCTGTTCGTCGGCGCCGAAGGCACGCTCGGCATCATCTCCGAACTGACCATCAAGCTGCGCGGTATTCCCGAAACCATTGCGGCTGCGGCGTGCTCATTCGAAACCGTGCAGGGCGCCTGCCAGGCCACCATTCTGGCGATCCAGACCGGCATTCCGGTTGCGCGCATCGAGCTGCTCAATGCCGCGCAGGTCCGCGCCTGCAATGCCTACTCGAAGCTGTCGTTGCCGGAAACGCCGCTGCTGTTGCTGGAATTCCATGGCAGCGAGAACGAGGTCGCCGAGCAATCAAAAAATTTCAGCGAGATCGCGAGGGAATGTGGCGGCGGGGATTTTACCTGGACCACCCGGCCTGAGGATCGCACCAAACTCTGGCAGGCGCGGCACGACGCCTATTGGGCCGTGAAAAGCATGCGGCCCGGCTCGGGCGTGGTGGCCACCGATGTCTGCGTGCCGATTTCCCGACTCGCCGATTGCGTCATGGAGACCGAAGCCGACCTGAAGCGCCTCAATCTGCAGTCGCCGATCGTCGGCCATGTCGGCGACGGGAATTTTCATTGCTCGCTGCTGTGCGATGTGGATGACGCCGACGAGATGGCGCGCGGGGAGGACTTCATGCATCGCCTGGTCGAGCGCGCGCAGGCGATGGGCGGCACCTGTACCGGCGAACACGGAATCGGGCAGGGCAAGCAGAAATACCTCAAGGCTGAACTCGGACCGGAAGCGATCGACGCCATGCGCGCGGTGAAGCAGGCGCTGGATCCGCAGAATATCTTCAACCCCGGAAAGATTTTGCCCGCGGCCTGACGCGATCAACGAAAGCGGGCCTCCCGATGCGGCTTCCCTTCTTTTACGGCTGGGTCATCGTTGCGGTGACGTTCGTCACCATGGCGATCGGGGTGACGGCCCGCACCTCGTTTTCGCTGCTGTTCCCGCCGATCGTCGAGGAGTTCGGCTGGGAACGCGGCGTCACGGCGGGCGCCTTTTCGTTCGGCTTTCTGGTCTCCGCCGCAATGAGCCCGCTGATTGGCCGGATGATGGACCGCTTCGGCCCGCGTGCCGTCATGGAGCTCGGCGTTGTCCTGATGGGGGGCGGCATGCTGTTGGCGCCGCTGACGACGCAGCCATGGCATCTCTATCTGACCATCGGCGTTTTGGTCGGCGGCGGAAGCGTCTGTCTCGGCTACTCCGGCCAATCGCTGTTTTTGCCCAACTGGTTCGTGCGCAAACGCGGCCTCGCCATCGGCATTGCATTCGCGGGCGTCGGCATTGGCTCCATACTCATGCTGCCGTGGGTGCAGTTGATGATCGAGCGAACCGGCTGGCGGACGGCGTGCACCGCCATGGGCATTCTGGTGCTGGTCGCGCTGGCGCCGATCAACCTGCTGCTGCGCAAGCGGCCGCAGGACATGGGGCTCGAGCCGGATGGAGATGCAACGCCGGGCGCGTCCTCGCGCCCCGTGTCGAATATCGTCGATCCTGCCTGGGCCGCGGTCGACTGGACGCTTGCGCGTGCGTTGCGAACCGCGCGGTTCTGGTGGATCGCGCTCGGCTATTTCAGCGGCCTGTATATCTGGTACGCAGTACAGGTTCACCAGACCAAGTATCTGTTCGACATCGGTTTCAGCCCGGGCGTGGCCGCCTTTGCGTTGGGCATGGTCAGTCTGCTCGGCATCCCCGGCCAGATCGTGCTCGGCCATGTCTCCGACCGCATCGGCCGGGAATGGGTTTGGGCCTTGAGCTGCATCGGATTTGCGATCTGCTTTGCGGCGTTGATCGCGCTGGCATACGCGCCGACGCTGGTGCTGCTTTACGTGATGGTCGCCACGCAAGGCGTGCTCGGCTACGGCCTGACGTCGATCATGGGCGCGGTAGTGCTGGAGATATTCGAAGGCAAGCAGTTCGGCAGTATTTTCGGTAGCTTGATGCTGGTGGCGCTTGCCGGCGGGGCCGCAGGTCCGTTGGTGACCGGTGTCCTGCATGACATCTACGGCAACTATACTTTGGCATTCGTGATCGGTATCGGGGTGAGCGGACTGTCCGCGGCTGCGATCTGGCTGGCGGCCCCCGGCAAGGTACGCGCGGTCGCGGGCCAATTGCATCGCTCGCATGCCGCCACCAGCGGCACGACGCCGTAAGCCGGTCGCAGCGGCAATAATCGATATCGCCGATCCCTTGCCGAAGCCTTCCGGTTGTGAGTTTAATCGCCGCTTCAAGGATGATCCTTTTGCTGCGAGGCCGATATGAATGAACTTGCCCAGACCATGGAAACCGAGCCGTTGTTCAATCCGCTGGCGCCCGAGTTCATTCGCAATCCCTATCCTTCCTATGAGCGGTTGCGAACCACAGATCCGATGCATCGCACGCCGTTCGGCGCCTTTGTCGCCAGCCGGCACGCCGATGTGAGTCTGGTGATGCGCGACAAGCGCTTCGGCAAGGACTTCGTCGAGCGGTCGTCGCGGCGTTATGGACCGCAGATCATGGAGGAGCCGGTCTTCCGCAACATGCGGCACTGGATGCTGCAGCAGGACCCGCCGGACCATACCCGGCTGCGCGGTCTGGTGGTCAAGGCTTTTACCGCCCGCAGGGTCGAGGACATGCGTCCGCGCATCCAGCAGATCGTCAATGAAACGCTCGACCGGATCGTCGGTCAGGGCCACATGGATTTGATCGAGGATTTTGCGTTCCGGCTGCCGGTAACGATCATCTGCGACATGCTCGGAATTCCTGAAGAACATCGCGAGGTGTTCTACGCCAGTTCGAGGGACGGCGGACGCCTGCTCGATCCGGTGCCACTGTCGCGCGCTGAGATCGACGCGGGGAATGCCGGCAACCTGATGGCTCAAGCGTATTTCAAGGAGCTGTTCGATCTGCGGCGGCGCAGCCCCGGAAACGACCTGACGACGCAACTGGTGCAGGCTGAGGAGGATGGCAGCAAGCTTTCCAACGAGGAACTGACCGGAAACATCATCCTGCTGTTCGGGGCGGGACACGAGACAACGGTCAACCTGATCGGAAACGGTCTGCTCGCGCTGCACCGCAATCCCGATCAGCTCGATCTGCTCAAGGCCAATCCGGCACTCATCACCAATGCGGTCGAGGAATTCCTGCGCTACGATTCCTCGGTCCAGATGACCGGGCGGGTCGCGCTGGAAGACATCGAGGACCTCGCCGGCAAGAAGATTCCGAAGGGCGACGCCGTGCTCTGTCTGCTGGGTTCTGCCAACCACGATCCTGCGGTCTATCCCGACCGGCCGGATCGGCTCGACATCACCCGTCCCAACGTGCGTCCGCTGTCGTTCGGCGGCGGCATCCACTTTTGCCTCGGCGCCCAGCTTGCCCGCATCGAGGCCGAGGTCGCCATCGCGACCCTGTTGCGGCGCCTTCCGGATCTGAAACTCGACAATGCCGAGAATCCGGAATGGCGGCCGACCTTTGTGCTGCGTGGTCTGAAAACCTTGCCCGCCAGCTGGTGACGGCGCCCTTCTGCGGCGCTGCTGTGACTTCGCCATAGTTGTCCTTATATATGGCGCTGCTCCGGCGCTGATTCAGCACGGTTTGCGACTCGCCGGGAGTGCGTTCGAGGGGAGACACCGTGCAGACGACGCTGCTCGGATTGGCGATTGCCTTTATCATTGCGCTGATTGCCGCATTGGTCGGGCCGCATTTCATCGACTGGAGCCAGTTCCGGCCGCAGTTCGAGGCGGAAGCCTCGCGCGTGATCGGGGCGCGGGTGCGCGTGGGGGGGGCGCTTGATGCGCGACTGCTGCCAACGCCGTCGCTGCTGCTGCGCTCGGTGGTGGTCGGCGGCGCCGACGATCTCGGCAAGGTGCGCGCCGACAAGCTGGACGTGGAGTTCAGCCTGGGTTCGCTGATGCGCGGCGAATGGCGCGCCGACGAATTGACCATCAACGGCATGGCGCTCGATCTCGGCCTCGACGCACAAGGCCGCATCGACTGGCCGGCATCGACGGGCACCTTCAACCTCGGCTCGCTGGCGATCGACCGGCTGAACCTGACCGGCCGCGTTGCGCTGCATGACGCCGCCAGCCGCGGCGTGCTCGAATTGAAAGACATTGCCTTCAGCGGCGATGTGCGCTCGCTGGCGGGGTCGGTACGCGGCGACGGCAACTTCATGCTGTCCGGCAACCGCTACCCGTTTCGCGTGTCGTCCGGCCAAAGCGCCGATAGCACCGGCACGCGGGTGCATCTCGCCGTGGATCCGGGGGCGAGGGCGCTGTCGGTCGATCTTGATGGCGTGCTGAGCTTCGACGCCCGCGCGCCGCGTTTCGACGGTGCTGTCATACTGACTGGTCCCGCCGGCAAGACCGGGGCGGCAATTGGCGATGCGCCATGGCGGGTGTCAGCCAAACTCAAGGCCGATCCGGCCGCGGCACGGCTCGAAGCGCTGGAAGCGAGTTACGGGGCGGATGAGACCGCGCTGAAATTCTCAGGCGCCGCGGAGGCCCGGTTCGGAGCCTCGCCGCTGCTGCGTGCTGTGCTGTCTGCAAAGCAGCTCGACGCGGACAAATTGCTCGCTAGGGATAACAATGCGGCCGAGCCAACCCGATTGCTGCCGGGGTTGCGCAATCTTGTCGCGGCGATTCCGCCGGCATCGCTTGCAACCCAAATAGCAGTCAGCGCCGAGCAGATCATGCTCGGCGGCCGTCCGATCCAGAATCTTGCCGCGGATTTGCGTGGCGACGCGCAATCCTGGACCATTGATCGCCTTGAGTTTCGCGCCCCCGGCACGACCCGCGTGGCTCTCAACGGCGCGATCGCGCAGGCCGGTCCAACCGCGAGTTTCAGCGGAGCGCTCAGCGTCGACTCATCCGATCCGAACACGCTCGCCGGGTGGCTCCAGGGCCGCAGCGAGATTGTCTATCGCAATCAAAAACCGCTGCGCGCAAGCGGCAGCCTGAACGTGGCGTCGGATCGCATTGCCATCGAAGGGCTGAAGGCCGAGATCGACGGCGGCGCAGTGGAAGGGCGCATCGCGGTTTCAGATCGTACAGCAGGCGGCGGCTCGCGCGTCGAGGCGGCGCTGAAAGCCGATCGACTCGATCTAGACTCCGCAACGGCCTTCATGCGTTCGCTCGCAGGACCCCAACCGGAATGGCCGGACGAAGCGCAGCTATCCCTGGACATCGGCCGCGCCGTCTCCGCCGGTCAGGAACTGCGTCCATTGCTGGCGAAACTGAGCTATGGGCCCAAGACGATCTCGCTGGACCAATTGAAAATCGGCGACGCCGGCGGCGTGATGATGGAAGGTGCGGGCAGCTTCGACCGTGCCAATACGACCGGCAAGCTCAATCTAAATGCCTCTACCGCGTCGTTCACGCAACTCATGGCCTTGATCGCGCCGGCAGCGCCGGCTGTCGCCGCGCGGCTCAATGCGATGCCGCCTGCGCGGCCCGGCGCGGCGCGGCTCAAACTGTCGCTCGATCTCGACAAAAATCCCGATCATGCCGACCGCGCCAGGGCGCGCGCCGTGCTCGATCTCGACACGCCGGACGTCAAGGGCGCCACCACCATCACCGCGACACCGGTAATCGCGGCGGTGCGCGGGATCGATCTCGATGCCCTGGCGCACAGCGAGATTGCGATCGAGTCGAAATTGTCGTCGGAGCAGGGGCGTTCGCTGCTGATCCTGCTGGGCCTCGATCGCGCCTTCGCCGCCGGGGATGGCCCGGCGCAATTCGAAGCAACGGCGACCGGCATGTGGCGAGCGCCGCTGCGATTGAAAGCCAGACTGTCAGGCGCGGGGCTCGATGCGGAAGCGCAGGGCACCGCGGAACCGTGGGCGTCGGAGCCCAAATCTGTCGTCAATCTCGCGGTTCGCCGCGCCAATCTCGCGCCGCTGTTCGATTTCGCCCCGTCCAGCCTGCTTGCGCAAAATATCAGCCTGTCGTCACGGCTTACCCTTGCCGGCAGCAAGCTGACTTTCGATGACATGGACGCCGTTGTCGGCGGCTCGCGGATACGCGGGCGTGTGGCACTCACGCTTGGCGACGAAAAAGCCATCGACGGCGAGGTCGGGATGGATACGCTCGACCTGGCCTCGGCATTCGGCCTTGCCATCGGTGCCGCGGGCCGCGACCCGAGCGAGCCGCTCGGCCGCGGGTTGTTGCAGGGCTGGCGCGGCCGTCTCGCGTTTCAGGCGCTGCGCGGCACGCTTCCGGGAGGCGCCGAATTGCGGCCGATCAGCGGCACGATCAAAGGCGACGGCCAGTCATTCACCTTCGACGGCCTCAAGGGTTCGATCGGCGGCGGCGAGGCGACGGCGGGGGTCGAAGCCAAACAGTCGTCGGGCGGGGTCGCGTTGAATGCCCGGCTACTGCTTTCCGGCGTCGATGGCGCCGCTTTGCGCTATCGCGCATTGGCGATGCCCGCCGGCCGCGCGTCGATGCAGATGACCTTGGCCAGCCTCGGCCGCAGCGCCTCGGCGCTGGCCGGCGCGTTATCCGGCAGTGGCTCGCTGACGCTTGAATCGGCCCGCATCGCCGGCCTCAATCCGGGCGCGTTCGATGCCGCCATCCGCGCCAGCGACAACGGGCAGGCGACCGACGACATAAAGCTTCGGCAGATCGTCGAAGCGGCGCTGTCATCAGGCGCATTATCGGTCGCGTCGGCGCAAATCCCGTTCGATATCAAGGAGGGCCGGCTACGCGTCGGCACCACGACGCTGGATGCTGACGGCGCGCGAGCGATCGTCTCCGGCGGATACGATATCGCGGCGGATCAAACCGACATTCGCGCCGCGCTCACATCGACCGCGGCCGGTTCTGCGGTTAGCCGCCCGGAAATTCAGCTCTTTGCCGTGGGATCACCCGACGCCCTCGACCGCACGGTCGATGTCGCGGCACTGTCGTCATGGCTGGGGTTAAGGGCGATCGAGCGCGAAACCCGCCGGCTGGATTCGATCGAACGCGGCGAGGCGCCGCCGCCGGCCTTGCCCGCGTCGATACCACCGCCCGCGATGGCGCTGCCGCCTGCTCAAGCGCCGGCGGCAGCGCTTCCCGACCTGCCGATTTCCGAAATCCCGATGCCCGGCCGCGATCCGCGCCGGTTGCCGGCAAAGCCGCGGCTGGCCGTTCCGCCCCCGCAGGCGCCGCCGCTGTCCAGCGCGCCTGTTGTCAGTCAGCAGGTTGCGCCGTTGCCGCCGCCGATCGAAGTCCGGCCGCCGCCGGGGCCGGCGGCGAAGCCGAAGCCGCGAGGACCTCTGGTGTTGACGCCGCCGGTTCAGACCGCGCCGCGAGCAGGATTCTAGAGCATGGTGGCTTTAGTCGAATCACCAAGACGTTCGGCCACCCTCCCCTGGAGGGCCTGGAGGGGGAGGGTGGCCGCGAATGAAATTCGCGGCGGGGTGGGGTGAGAGTCTCGCCTTGTGAGCGGTGTCCGGGGAGAGACTGTCACCCCACCCCGTCTCGCATCTGGCGATGCTCGCCGACCCTCCCCCTTCAGGGGTAAGAGCCGCTTCAACCTGAATTCATCATGCTTCAGGACGCGATCAGGATGGCACCTTATCCGCGGGCGGCATCGCGCGGCTGCGGAAATAATCCAGCACGAAAAGCCGGATCGCGGAGGAAAGGTTGCCCTGCTGACGGTTGCTGTCGATCTCGCCGACCAGTTCGGACAACGTCATGTCGCGCAGGCCGGAGATTTCCTTCATGCCGTTCCAGAACGCCTCTTCAAGACTGACGCTGGTCTTGTGGCCCGCGACCACGATCGACCGTTTTACGACCGGCGATTTCATGATGCGTCCTTGCCATCGATGCGATGCTGATCCAGCACATCGCTGGCACGGCTTGCGCGCCGCTCATCCAGCGCACGCTCGGATTTGGTGCGGCCAAAACGCGCGCGATTGGCATCGGCCTGTTGTGCCGATTGATCCCGCGCGGCGCGCTTCTTGAAGCGCTTGAGATTTACGACGTCCCCCATGCCCCACCCCCAATTACTTGAACGGTCGATGACGCGCGGGGGTTTCAAATCCGCACAACTTTTCGTGTGCGTCTCTCATCAACTCGGGTGTCATGGGGAAAAATCCTCGCCGCTCGAACAAGTCTTAAAATATTACGTCCGCTGAGAACGCGGTATTTTTGTGCTCTACCATGCCGCAAAGCAGCGATGGTAGTTAGTCAGTCTAAGTCTTTAGGAGATATGATTTATAACTATTTCGTCGAACCGTTATCTCAATAATATTTGACTGAACAAGTTATTATCCCGGGTGTGTCATTTTGTCTGGTTGTACCAGCCGGTCAAACTCCGAGGCCGTAACAAACCCTTGCCGCACAGCCTCTTCTTTCAATGTCGTGCCGTTTGCATGGGCCGACTTCGCAACTTTGGCGGCACTATCGTAACCGATTCTCGGCGCCAGAGCCGTCACCAGCATCAGCGAGCGCTCCATCAATTCCCGTATGCGTTTTTCGTCGGCGCGAATGCCGTTGACGCAATGCTCGGTGAACGAACGCGAAACGTCGGCAAGCAGTTGTATGGAATGCATCATACAATATGCCAGCATCGGCTTGTAGACGTTCAGTTCGAAATGGCCCTGGCTGCCGGCGACGGTAACGGCGGTGTGATTGCCGAACACCTGGCAGCAGACCATGGTCATGGCTTCGCACTGCGTCGGATTGACCTTGCCCGGCATGATCGACGATCCCGGCTCGTTTTCGGGGAGAATCAATTCGCCGAGGCCGGAGCGCGGCCCTGAACCCAGCAGGCGAATATCGTTGGCGATCTTGAACAGGCCGGTGGCAACCGAATTGATCGCGCCGTGCACGAAGACGTAAGCGTCGTTGGATGCCAGCGCCTCAAACTTGTTGGGCGCGCTGGTGAACGGAAGTTTGGTGATCGCCGCGACATGTTTCGCAAACAATTTTGCGAATCGCGGCTTCGAGTTGAGGCCGGTACCGACCGCGGTCCCGCCCTGCGCCAGCGGATAAAGATCTTTCACCGCGGTGCGCAGCCGTGCGATTCCGCTTTCGACCTGCGCGGCGTATCCGGAGAATTCCTGGCCGAGCGTCAGCGGCGTTGCATCCTGGGTGTGGGTGCGGCCGATTTTCACGATACCGGCGAACGCCTTTTCCTTTTTGCGCAAGGCGGCGTGAAGCCCGGTCAGCGCGGGAATGAGATCGGCGGTGATTCGCGTGGCCGCGGCGATGTGCATCGCGGTCGGAAACGAATCGTTCGACGACTGGCTCATATTGACATGGTCGTTGGGATGGACCGGCTTCTTGGCGCCGCGTTCGCCGCCGAGCATTTCATTGGCGCGATTGGCGATCACCTCGTTGAGATTCATGTTGGTCTGCGTGCCGGAGCCGGTCTGCCACACCACCAGCGGAAAATGATCGTCGAGCTTGCCGTCGATCACTTCGCGCGCGGCGCGGACGATGGCGCCGGCGCGGCGCTTGTCGAGCAGGCCGAGTTCGCGATTGGTCTCTGCGGACGCGAGCTTGACGATGCCGAGGGCATGCACGATCGGCATCGGCATCCGGTCCTGGCCGATGCGGAAATTCTGTCGCGAGCGCTCGGTCTGCGCGCCCCAGTAACGGTCGGCGGCGACCTCGATCGGCCCGAAACTGTCGGTTTCGGTGCGGGTGGGCCCGGTCGCTTTGGCGGAGCGCGAAGTTTTGGACGAAGAGGCCATGATCATGTCCATTGCGATGACCGCGCCCGATATGGGCAGCGGTCGATGCGTCCAGCCGCGCATCGCGGCAAGACCGGTCCATCTTACATGGAAGCGCGGATTATTTCTTGCGGAAGCGGTCCAGCCGCACCACCTCGGCGCCCTCGCTCGGCTTCGCCGGTTCTTCCTCGGCAGCGGCGGCGGCCGGGGCCGGAACAGTCAGGGCGGACGGCGCCGCCACCGCCGGCAGATTGGCCGCGGGCGTTTCCTCGGCCGCGGATTCCGACGGATCGAACTGCAGGCCGAACTGCACCGACGGATCGAAGAAGCTCCTGATGGCGTTGAAGGGAACCACCAGCCGCTCGGGAATGCCGCCGAACGACAGCCCGACTTCAAAACGATCCTCGGTCACCACCAGGTCCCAGAACTGGTGCTGGAGGATTACCGTCATCTCCTCCGGATACTGCGCCAGCAGCCGCGGCGACAGCTTGACGCCCTCGGCGGTGGACACGAACGTAATGAAAAAATGATGTTCGCCGGGCAGGCCATGCTCGGCCGCGTCGGTCAGCACGCGGCGCAGCACGCCGCGTAGCGCGTCGCGGGCCAGGACATCGTATCGGATGTGATCGGTTGCCATGGTTGATCCCGTCGCGTTTCGCCTTGCCACACCCGAATCGGCAGCGATGCCGGTGCCCCGACTCGCTCCGCCCACATGCTACCCCGGGCGCGGCTCAAGGTCAGCAGGAGTTCCCGCCGGATCACGGAGATTCCATCTGGCAACGTCAAGTCGCGGCCGCGGAAGCAGGAAAGAAAGTGGAGGCTTCTGTTGCCAGGTGCCTCCGAACCCCGCCAAACGGAGCTTAACCCGTCAGGACTTTAGACTTGGTTTTTCAAACCGCTTACGCGGCCTGAGCAACCGGAGCATAGTTGTCGTTTGCAACTATTGCATAGCCCGATAACGGCGGAACCATACCGAGAAAAAGCGAGCCCTTTACGCCCTCGTCGATCCTGTTTCGCCCCCGCCGAAGCCCGCCTGAGTGCCGGGCTTTATCGTTTGGGCATGGTCTTGTCCGAAAACCGGTAGCCACTTTTCGGGACCATGCCTTACGGGCTTGGGTGGAGGCGCCGGGTACTGCCCCCGGGTCCGAATGGTTTATTACGACGGCCGTTTATTTCCATAGCCGGCAAGCCGGCAGCCTCAATATAGGGTGCAAAGACTGAGAAAAATAGAGCCCAAACAGGGCATATCGGCGCGGAGCATCTCGCAGGCGCAAAATGCTGGAAAGTGGGTTGGCCCGGCGCCGATGCTGCTCTAAACCTCGTTCATGCCTCCGGATTCGCCACCCGCCGCCGTCCCCGCGCCGGATATCCAGAACCCTGCCGCGCCGCCCGGCCTGCTCCAATTGTTCCTGGCCTTTGCCAAAATATCGCTTTCCGGCTTCGGCGGGGTTCTGGTCTTTGCCCGGCGCGCCATTGTCGAGAAGTACCGCTGGATGTCGGCGGATGAGTTCAATGAGACCTACGCCCTCTGCCATTTCCTGCCGGGGCCCAATATCTGCAATCTGTCGGTGGTTTTTGGGGCCCGTATCCGGGGCATTCCCGGAAGTATTGCGGCCTTCACAGGTCTGGTGGGTCCGCCGGTCGTCGTCGTTTCCACGCTGGCAATGATCTATGCGCGATACGGTGAGATTCCGGCGCGGCAGCGAACGCTCGCGGGGGTTTCCTGCGCGGCCGTCGGGCTGGTCATCGGGGTCGCCGCTCGCATGATGGGACCGCTGCTGAAGCGGCGGGATCCGGTGGCCATAGGCTTCCTGCTCGCCGTCTTTGTTGCGATCGGGTTGCTTCGTTGGCCGTTGCCGCCGGTGCTGCTGGTCGCGATCCCGCTGAGCCTCGCCGTCACCTACGCGGTGCGCAGAAAAGCGGCATCATGAACGGCGGTCTCGGCGATATCTGGACCCTCGCCTGGACCTTCGGGCTGCTGTCATTGTTCGCGATTGGCGGCGCGGCATCGGCGATTCCTGAAATGCACCGCATCGCAGTCGATCTGCACCACTGGATGACGGACGCGCAATTCGCCGACGCCTTTGCGATCTCGCAACTGTCGCCCGGCCCGAACATCCTGATCGTCACGCTGATCGGATACCAGGTCGCGGGGGTCACCGGCGGGTTGGTGGCGACGCTGGCAATGTGCGGTCCGACGGCGGTCGTTGCCTACAATGTAAGCCGCGTCCTGCATCGCTCCAGTGAATCGAAATGGCCGGGGATCATTCAGGCCGCGCTGGTTCCGTTGTCGATCGGGCTGATGACGGCGAGCGCGCTGGTATTGGCCCAGGCTGCGGACCATACCTGGCTCGCGGTCGTCCTGACCGCCGGTGCGGCAATTTTGACGCTTGCCACGCGGCTTAATCCTTTGTGGCTATTGCTCGCGGGGGGATGTCTGGGTTTTGCTGGCGTTGTCTGACGAAAATCGCTAGGCAAGGCTGGGGCGGGGCGACATTAGCGTCTATCCAAACAGAACGGCGAAAAGCCGGGTTACCGGGAGTGAGATCGATGAGTGATGCGCCGGGCCAGGGGCCGGTCAAGTCCATCATGCCGAGTTGGGTCCGCGGTCCGCAGGATTTTGTCGGCGGAATAGCGCTGATCGCAATCGCGCTGTTCGCCTTGTGGGCCTCGAGCGACCTGCAGGGTATGCACGGCTTTTCGTTCGGGGCGGGGACAGCGCCCCGGATGTTCGCGGTTCTGTTGCTGGGACTTGGTATCGCGGTCATGGTCGTCGGTCTTTTGACCGAGGGCGCTCACCTTGCCACCTATGCGTGGCGGGGCCCGCTGTTCGTCTCGCTGTCGATCCTTTCCTTTGCGATCACGATCCGGCCGCTGGGCCTGGTGGTTTCAGCGTTCCTCACCTTCATGGTTTCCGCGCTGGGCACGCACGAAACCCGCTGGAAGGAAACCATCATTGTCGGCATTTGCCTGACCGCGTTCTGCAGTTTTCTTTTTCCTTACGGACTGGGGCTGCCGATGCAGCTTTGGCCCCGTTTCCTGGTTCAGTGAGGGCGTGATGGGCGATCTCTTTTCCAATCTCGCACTCGGCTTCCATGTCGTATTCCAGTTCACGCCCTGGTCCCCGGCGTGGATGCACGGCTTCTCGATTCCGGTTCCGATCAACATCCTGCTGTGTCTGATCGGCGCGCTGGTCGGAACGCTGGTCGGTGTGCTGCCGGGCATCGGCACCATCGCCACCGTCGCCATGCTGCTGCCGATCACCTTCGGCCTGCCGCCGGTCGGCGCGCTGATCATGCTCGCCGGCATTTATTACGGCGCGCAATATGGCGGTTCGACCACGTCGATCCTGGTCAATATTCCCGGCGAGGCGACGTCGGTGGTGACGACGCTCGACGGCTTCCAGATGGCAAAACAGGGCCGCGCCGGCCCCGCACTTGCCATCGCCGCGATCGGTTCGTTCTTCGCGGGCTGCGTCGCGACGGTGCTGATCGCCGTGCTGGGTGCGCCGCTGACAAAACTGGCGCTGGCGTTCGGTCCCGCCGAGTACTTCTCGCTGATGGTGCTCGGCCTGATCTTCGCGGTGGTGCTGGCGAAGGGGTCTGTGCTGAAAGCGATCGCGATGATCGTGTTCGGCCTGCTGCTGTCGATGGTCGGCTCCGACATCGAAACCGGCGCCTCGCGCATGGCCTTCAATATTCCGGAACTGGCCGACGGTCTCGGCTTTGCCACGGTGGCGATGGGCGTGTTCGGATTCGCGGAAATCATCCGCAATCTCGACGCCGGCGCCGAGATGGACCGCAATCTGGTGCAGCAGAAGATCACCGGGCTGATGCCGACCAAGAAAGACATGATCGATTCCGCCCCGGCCATCGTCCGCGGAACTATTCTCGGGTCGATTCTCGGCATCCTGCCGGGTGGCGGCGCGGTGATCGCATCGTTCGCGGCCTACACATTCGAGAAGAAAATAGCAAAAGACCCGTCGCGGTTCGGCCGCGGCGCGATCGAAGGCGTCGCAGCCCCCGAGAGCGCCAACAACGCGGCGGCGCAGACCTCGTTTATCCCGCTGTTGACGCTCGGCATTCCGCCCAACGCGGTGATGGCGCTGATGGTCGGCGCGATGACTATTCACGGCATCGTGCCGGGACCGCAGGTGATGCAGAAGCAGCCCGAACTGGTTTGGGGCATGATCGCCTCGATGTGGGTCGGCAATCTGATGCTGATCATCATCAATCTGCCGCTGGTCGGCATCTGGGTGAGGCTGCTGCGGGTGCCGTACCGCCTGATGTTCCCGTCGATCGTGATCTTCTGCGCCATCGGCATCTACTCCATCAACAACGCTCCGGTGGACGTGGTGCTGGCCGGCGCGTTCGGGTTGCTCGGTTACTGGCTGATCAAGCACGACTTCGAACCGGCGCCATTGCTGCTCGGCATGGTGCTGGGACCGCTGATGGAAGAAAATCTCCGCCGCGCGCTGCTGATCTCGCGCGGCGACGCTACGGTGTTCTTCACCCGTCCGCTGTCGGCAGCGCTGATGGCCACCGCCGGCTTCCTGCTGGTGCTGGCATTGCTGCCGTCGCTGCGCAAGAAACGCGACGAGGTGTTCGTGGAATCCGAGAGCTGAGTGCGGCGTTGCGCCGCGTCCCGAAGTCGAATGGACTTCGGGACGATGCTGTATTGATGTGACGCCGGTTCGCGCCGGCATTCACGCAACGGGCGCTCTCGGAGAAATATAAATGAATTTGTTCAGTCGCATGTTCGCGACCAGCGGTCTGGCTATGCTTGCCGGCCTGGGCCAGATTGCCGCACCCGTCCATGCACAGGAATACCCGACGCGCGCCATCACCATGATCGTGCCGTTCGCGGCCGGCGGTCCGACTGACGTCGTCGCGCGCATCGTTACCGGGCATATGGCGCAGACGCTTGGGCAAAGCATCATTATCGAAAACGTGGTCGGCGCAGGTGGTACCACCGCGACGGCGCGTGCGGCGCGCGCTGCGAATGACGGATATACGCTGATCACCGGCCACATGGGCACCCATGCCGCGTCGGTGCCGCTGTATCCCAAGCTTGCCTATCATCCGGAAAAGGATTTCGAGCCGGTCGCGCTATTGGCCGGAACGCCGATCCTGATCCTGGCGAAGAAGGATTTTCCAGCCAAGGACCTCAAGGAATTCATCACCTACGTAAAGGCCAATACCGACAAGATGAATATGGCCCATGCCGGCGTCGGCTCGGTCTCCTATTCGTCCTGCGAACTATTGAGTTCGGTGCTGGATATCAAGCCGGTCGGTGTCCCATTCAACGGCACCGGTCCGGCCATGAACGCGCTGGTCGGGGGTCAGGTCGATTACATGTGCGACCAGATCGTCAACGCGGTGCCGCAGATCAATGGCGGCACCATCAAGGCCTATGCGATCGCCACGCCCGAGCGCAATCCCGCGCTGCCTGATCTGCCGACGACGGCGGAAGCCGGCTTGCCCAAGTATCAGGCCTCGGCCTGGAACGCGATCTTCGCGCCGAAGGGCACGCCCGCTCCGATCCTCGCCAAGTTGAACGCGGCTGCCGCCAAGGCCCTGGACGACGAGAATGTTCGCAAGCGCCTGCTCGACCTCGGATCCGACATTCCCAAGACCGAGGCCCGTACGCAGGCCGCCCTGGCTGCGCTGGTAAAGAGCGAGATCGAAAAATGGTCCGCGGTGCTCAAGCCCGCCACCAACTGATCAATCGTCGTCCCCGCGAAGGCGGGGACCCATAACCACCGTATTCGTTATGAAACCAAAGCGGTTCGACATTCCGAGCCAGACCGCCAGTCCAGCGTGTATGGGTCCCCGCCTTCGCGGGGACGACATAGAGTGTGGTCCTCAGAACCGGCTTAGGGTGTGGGCAGGGCGCGAGGCCTGCCCTTGTCGTTTGTGCACCGGGTGTATATTTTTCCGGGTATAATCGACCTCCGGCATCGAATCGCCGCTGTCGGACGGGCGGTCCAAACGATAGGTTCGCCGCCCTCAAGAACCGCAAAACACGACCATGAACCAGTATCACGACCTGCTCGAACGGATTCTCTCAGACGGCGCGGAGAAGCACGACCGCACCGGCACCGGCACGCTGTCGGTGTTCGGGCATCAGATGCGGTTCAATCTCGGCTCGGGCTTTCCGATGCTGACGACCAAGAAGCTGCCGCTCAAGGCGATCGTGCATGAGCTGCTGTGGTTTCTGGCCGGCGACACCAACATCAAATATCTCAAGGACAACGGCGTCTCGATCTGGGACGAATGGGCCGACGCCAACGGCGACCTCGGCCCGGTCTATGGATCGCAGTGGCGGTCCTGGCCGGCGCCGGACGGACGCAGCATCGACCAGATTTCCAACGTCATCGACATGATCAGGCGCAATCCGGATTCGCGCCGCCTGATCGTGAGCGCGTGGAATCCGGCCGATGTCGACAAGATGGCGCTGCCGCCATGCCATTGCCTGTTCCAGTTCTATGTCGCCAATGGCAAGCTGTCGTGCCAGCTTTACCAGCGCTCGGGCGATGTCTTCCTCGGCGTGCCGTTCAACATCGCATCTTACGCGCTGCTGACGATGATGGTGGCGCAGGTCACCGGCCTGAAGCCCGGCGATTTCGTTCACAGCCTCGGCGATGCGCATCTGTATTCGAATCATCTTGAACAGGCCCGACTGCAACTGACGCGGCCGACCCGCGCGCTGCCGGCGATGAAGATCAATCCCGCCGTCAAGGACATCTTCGCCTTCCGCTACGAGGACTTCGTGCTCGAAGGCTACGACCCGCACCCACACATCAAGGCCGAGGTTGCGGTGTGAGTCATGCCTCAGGATCGGGCGACGTTCCAGCAGCTTGCGGAAATGAGATTGGAAGAAGCAAGGCTGCTTCTCAAGAATGGACAGCCGTCGGGAGCCTACTATCTCGCTGGATATGCGATTGAATGCGCCTTGAAAGCCAAGATTGCGTCACAGTTTAGGGCTGATGAAATTCCAGACAAAGCGCTGGTCAATAATGTATACAAACATGATCTGAGTGAGTTGTTAAGCTTAGCAAACCTGAAGGAAGAGCAAGCCGAGGCCGTGAGTAAGGATTCGGAGCTTCGGCGTTATTGGACAATTACGACGAAATGGAAGGCCGAAACTCGCTACAAATTCTGTAGCCTCGAAGAGGCTACAGATATGCTTGAAGCTGTCGGTGGAGATAGAGGATTGATGCAATGGCTGCGGAGTCGCTGGTAAAAAGCAAATTGGATGCTTCCGTAGATCTTGCGAGCAGGTTGCTAAAACAGGGCAGCCCGTTGCTTGCCGCTTTTTGGGATTACGATAATGACTTGGAGCGGTGGACATTAGTACTGGTTCCAAAATCCCGTTCAGATGAGCGGCGCCTTATCGAACAAGCGTCTACGCTCTTAATCGAACAACCCTATCGACTCGTATTTTCGCTGTCCGATCCAACCGTAGATAGTCATCAGATCGACCGTGCTCGGGCGCTCGGGGCGTACATCCGTTTGGAGCCTTATGTTGGCCGGCGTATCGATACGACGTTTACAGACGGAGAGTATTTCGAGAGCGTGGTTCCGGTTTACTTCAGTCCGGAACTAATGACACGTCTCTCCGTCGCGTGATCGAAGTCGTCCTCATCGTCGCCGTTGCGGAGAACGGCGTGATCGGCTCTGCCGGGTCGATTCCATGGCGGCTGAAATTCGACGTGCAGCGCTTGAAGGCGATGACGATGGGCAAGCCGGTGGTGATGGGCCGCAAAACCTTCGAGTCACTGCGCCGGCCGCTTCCCGGACGAACCAATATCGTCGTCACCCGCGATGTAAATTTTCGCGCGGCGGGTGCGGTGGTGACGACGTCGTTCGAAGATACCCGGGCGACAGCGCTCGGCGATGCGCTGCGGCGTTTAGCCACTGAGATCGCCGTGATCGGCGGCGCGGAAATCTATGCGCAATGGATGGACGTTGCCGACCGGCTGGAAGTCACCGAGGTTCACGCGAAACCGGAAGGCGACACACGCCTCGCCCCGATTGACCTGAGGGAATGGGAAGAAGTCGCGCGCGCATTCCACGCGAGGACGGATGACGATACGGCTGATTTCTCCTACGTCACATATAGACGACATAGCCGAAGCCCACGCCCCGTATAGCCGCCGAATGCGGCATTAACCGCTTCAGTCGATGTTTACATTGACAATTATGGCATCGGGCTTAGCTCCTGCAGGCAACAAGCCGCGTTGTAAGGGCCGGGGCGGTCCCCTATAAGGCCGGGCAGAGTTGGCGAGGCCGGGAGTTTTGTCCTTTGGCCCGCGAGGGAGATGTCGATGCCGTGGAAGAATCAAGGCGGAGGCCCATGGGGCTCGGGTCCGAAGGGACCATGGGGCTCCGGCCCTCAATCGGTCGGACCGAGGCCGCCTGATCTCGAAGACCTGCTGCGCCGCGGCCAGGACCGGCTGCAGCAATTGTTGCCCGGCGGATATTTCAGCGGCATGGGCATCGCGCTGCTGTTGATCGGCGCGTTGGCGATCTGGGGACTGTCCGGATTTTTCCGCGTGCAGTCCGAAGAACTCGGCGTCGTGCTGCGCTTCGGCAAGCATGTGCGTACCGTGCAGCCCGGCTTGAATTATCATCTGCCGTATCCGATCGAAACCGTGCTGCTGCCGAAGGCGCTTCGCGTCTCCACCATCTCTATCGGCATGACGCTGATCGACGATCCGGCGCGGCGCGGCCGGACCATGCGCGACGTGCCGGAAGAAAGCCTGATGCTGACCGGCGACGAGAATATCGTCGACGTGGATTTCACCGTGTTGTGGCGGATCAAGCCGGACGGCGTCGGCAATTATCTCTTCAACATCCAGAATCCCGAAGGCACCGTGAAGGCCGTCGCCGAAAGCGCGATGCGCGAGGTGATCGGTCGCTCCAACATCCAGCCGATCCTCACCGGCGCCCGCACCACCACCGAAGCCGGCGTGCAGGATCTGATGCAGAGGACGCTCGACAGCTACGGCTCCGGCATCCAGATCACGCAAGTGCAGATGCAGAAGGTCGATCCGCCGGCGCAGGTGATCGATGCCTTCCGCGACGTGCAGGCGGCGCGCGCCGATCTCGAGCGCTTGCAGAACGAAGCCCAGACCTACGCCAACCGCGTCGTCCCGGACGCCCGGGGCCGTGCCGCGCAGATTCTTCAGGTCGCCGAAGGCTACAAGGGGCAGGCCGTCGCCGAAGCTACCGGCCAGAGCGCGCGTTTCCTCAAGGTCTACGAAGAATACAAGAAGGCGCCGGATGTCACCCGGCAACGCATCTATCTCGAAACCATGGAGCGCATTCTCGGCGGCGCCGAGAAGCTCGTCTATGACGGCGGTTCGTCGCCCTCGCAAGGCGTCGTGCCGTTCCTGCCCCTGAACGAACTGACGCCGCGGCGTCCTCCAGTGCCAACATCGGGCCAGCCCCAACAGCAAAGCGGGAGCACCCGATGAAATCAGGAATCGCAGGAATCGTCGCGCTTTTGCTGCTGTTTGTCGTTGCTATCGTCGCCTACAGCTCGGTGTTCACGGTAAGCCAGACCGAGCAGGTGCTGGTGGTTCGCCTCGGCGAACCGATCCGCGTGGTCACCGAACCCGGGCTGAACTTCAAGGCGCCGTTCATCGATACGGTGATCAGCATCGACAAGCGGATCCTCGATCTCGAAAATCCGTCGCAGGAAGTGATCGCTTCGGATCAGAAGCGGCTGGTGGTCGATGCCTTCGCCCGTTACCGCATCAAGAACGCGCTGCGGTTCTATCAAAGCATCGGCTCGATCCAGGCCGCCAACATCCAGCTAACGACGCTGCTCAACGCATCGCTGCGAAGGGTGCTCGGCGAGGTCACCTTCATCCAGGTGGTGCGTGACGAGCGCGAAGCGCTGATGGCGCGGATTCGCGACCAGCTCGACAAGGAAGCCGACGGCTACGGCATCTCGGTAGTCGATGTGCGGATCAGGCGGGCCGATCTGCCGGAACAAAACAGCCAGGCGGTCTACCAGCGCATGCAGACCGAGCGGCAGCGTCAAGCCGCCGAATTCCGCGCCCAGGGCGGCCAGAACGCGCAGGAGATCAGGTCCAAGGCCGATCGCGAAGCGACCGTCATTGTCGCCGAGGCCAATTCCACCGCCGAGCAGGTGCGCGGCGTGGGTGACGCCGAACGCAACCGGCTGTTCGCCGAGGCCTATGGCCAGGATCCGGATTTCTTCGCGTTCTACCGCTCGATGGCAGCGTATGAGAACGGGCTGAAGAGCAACGACACCCGGTTCCTGCTGCGGCCGGACTCCGACTTTTTCAAGTTCTTCAGCAACCCGTCCGGCCGTCCGCCGGCAGCGCCTGCTGCGAGCGCCGCGCCGAAGCCTTGATCCGTCGGACGACGAGCCGCGGAATCTGACGGTTCGAGCGCTTTTTGCGTTCGAAACGGCTCTCCTCTATGAAGATGCGAGATGTCGAGGCGAGAGACGGATTCGCCTCGCGCTAAAAAGTGCAAAGAAAAACCATGCGGGAGGTTGCGGTCGGATGAGGTCCATAGCGTTCGCCGACTTCCTCATCGGGGTGGGAATTCTGTTTGTGCTCGAAGGCCTGTTGTTCGCCGCAAGCCCGGCATGGATGCGGCGGGCCATGAAGAGCGCGCTGGCGACGCCTGACAACATCCTGCGCGCCGTCGGAATCGGATCGGCGGTCGCGGGCCTGATCCTGATCTGGTTTGTGCGGCGCTGACAGGCTCGCCAACCTCGGTGGCCATTGGAAAATACCAGTGGGATCAACGCCATCGTGAGCGGCGGCGTCGGTTTTTCGCCGTAATCCGGGTGCGCCATCGGCAAAAATGCTGGGCTCAAATGCTTGCACCTTCGCCCCGTTCCGGCGCACTGTGGGCTTCAAAATCCTATCCCTTTTCAGGAGAGAGATCGACATGACCGGTGCGATCCCCGCGTTGAGCCGTCGACGGCGTCCCTGGCTCGCAGCCATCTGCCTTGGCGCCGCCGCCGCCCTGATTTCCGCACCGGCGCTGGCGCGAGGCCCTGACGGCATCGCCGATGTAGCCGAGAAGGTGATCGACGCGGTGGTCAATATTTCGACCACGCAGACCGTCGAGGCCAAGGCGGGCGGTGGCGGCGGGGATCGCGGCGCCATGCCGCAATTGCCGCCGGGATCGCCATTCGAGGAGTTCTTCGACGACTTTTTCAAGAACCGCCGCGGCGGGCCGGGCGGCGACAAGGGCGGCGGCGGCATGCAGCCACGCAAGACCAATTCGCTCGGCTCCGGCTTCATCGTCGATACCGCGGGCGTCGTGGTGACCAACAATCACGTCATCGCCGACGCCGACGAGATCAACGTCATCATGAATGACGGCACCAAGATCAAGGCGACGCTTGTCGGCGTCGACAAGAAGACCGATCTGGCGGTGCTGAAATTCACCCCGGTGAAGCCGCTGGTCGCGGTGAAGTTCGGCGATTCCGACAAGCTTCGTCTCGGCGAATGGGTGATTGCGATCGGCAACCCGTTCAGCCTCGGCGGCACCGTCACCGCCGGAATCATCTCCGCGCGCAACCGCGACATCAATTCCGGCCCCTATGACAACTACATCCAGACCGACGCCGCCATCAACCGCGGCAATTCCGGCGGGCCGCTGTTCAATCTCGACGGCGAGGTCATCGGCGTCAACACGCTGATCATCTCGCCCTCGGGCGGCTCGATCGGCATCGGCTTTGCGGTGCCGTCCAAGACCGTGATCGGCGTGGTGGATTCGCTGCGCCAGTTCGGCGAGCTGCGCCGCGGCTGGCTCGGCGTCCGCATCCAGCAGGTCACCGACGAGATCGCCGAGAGCCTCAACATCAAGCCGGCGCGCGGCGCCTTGATCGCCGGCGTCGAGGAGAAGGGCCCGGCCAAGCCCGCCGGCATCGAGCCCGGCGACGTGGTCGTCAAGTTCGACGGCAAGGATATCAAGGAGCCGAAGGATCTGTCGCGCGTCGTCGCGGATACCGCGGTCGGCAAGTCGGTCGATGTCGTCATCATCCGCAAGGGCGCGGAGGAAACCAAGCAGGTCACGCTCGGCCGTCTCGAGGATGGCGAGAAGGCGGTGCAGGCCGCGGCCAAGGCGCAGCCCGAAGCCGAAAAGCCCGCGACCCAGAAAGCGCTCGGTCTCGATCTCGCCGGCCTCAGCAAGGATCTGCGCAGCCGCTACAAGATCAAGGACAGCGTCAAGGGCGTCGTCATCACCAATGTCGATAGCTCGTCCGACGCCGCCGAGAAGCGGCTCAGCGCCGGCGAGGTGATCGTCGAGGTGGCGCAGGAAGCGGTGACCAACGCCGCCGACGTCAAGAAGCGCGTCGATCAGCTCAAGAAAGACGGCAAGAAATCCATCCTGCTGCTGGTCTCCAACGCCGAGGGCGAATTGCGGTTCGTGGCGCTGAGCGTGCAGTAGGTTCGCGTTCCCCGGACGCAGCGCAGCGCGAGCACGTGCGAAGCGGTGAGGTGCAGAGCCGGGGTCCAGCTTTTTTTCCCCCGTAACCGGGGTCCCGGTTCTGCAAAGCAGCGTGAAGAACGCTGCATCGCGCCCGGGACGCCAGATCGACCGCGAGTTCACGCCCCCGCAAACTCGTCCCGTCGATACCCCTGCGCATAGAGTAGCGCGGTGAGATCGCCGAAATCGATCCGCGCATGAGCCGCCGCCGCGACCGCAGGCTTGGCGTGGTAGGCGACGCCTAACCCGGCCTTCTGGATCATGCCGAGGTCGTTGGCGCCGTCGCCGACCACCAGGGTGTCGAGATCGTCGAGGTCGAAGGCTTCGCGCAGTTCGTTCAGCGTCGCCAGTTTGGCCGCGCGCCCCAAAATCGGTTCGGCGACCTTGCCGGTCAATTTGCCGTCCGCGACCAGTAATTCATTGCCGCGGTTTTCCTGAAACCCGATCATCGCGGCGATAGCGTTGGTAAAGAGGGTAAAACCGCCCGAGATCAGGCAGGTATAGGCGCCGTGCGCGCGCATGGTGGCGACCAGTTCGCGGCCGCCCGGCGTCAGCGTGATATGCCCGGCCAGCACCTCATCGGCCACGTCGGCGGCCAGGCCCTTCAGCAGCGCGACGCGTTCGCGCAGCGCGGGTTCGAACTCGATCTCGCCGCGCATGGCGCGCTCGGTAATGGCGGCGACATGCGCCTTCAATCCTGCGAAATCCGCCAGTTCGTCGATGCATTCCTGCTCGATCATGGTGGAATCCATGTCGGCCAGAAAAAGCTTCTTGCGCCTGGCGATCTCAGGCTGCACCACAATGTCGATCGGCAGGTCGCCTCGCGCTTTGCGCAGGCGGTTGGCGATCGTGCCGATGTCCTCGGATGAGGTGAAGGGAATATCGACGGCGACTTCGTCGAACAGCCATTTTGCCGGACCGGACGAGGGCAGAACCGCGCGCGCGCCGTCGACGATGGTCGAGTCCAGCGCGGGGTTGGTGGGATTGCATATCAGCGTGGCGACGAGAGACATGACGTGAGTTCGAGCCGGGAGAACGACAGAGCGGTGCTTATCGCAGGGCCGACCGCCAGCGGCAAGTCGGCGCTGGCGCTTGCGCTGGCGGAAGCGGCCGGCGGCATGATCGTCAATACCGACTCCATGCAGGTGTATCGCGACCTCCGCGTGCTCACCGCGCGGCCGACGCAACAGGAAGAGGCGCGGGCGCCGCATCGGCTGTATGGCACTATCGATGCCGCGAAGAATTTCTCCGCCGGCGCGTGGGTCGCCGAGGCCGCGAAAGTGCTCGCCGAGGCGCACGCACATGGTCGGCTGCCGGTTTTTGCCGGCGGTTCGGGTCTGTATTTCAAGGCGCTGACGCGCGGATTGTCGGCGGTGCCGCCAATTCCGCCGCAGGTGCGTGAGGATGTCCGCGCGCGGCTGGCGCGCGACGGCGTTGAGGCCCTGCACGCGCAACTGATGCAGCGCGACCCGGGTTCGGCCGAACGCCTGAAGCCGCGCGACCGCACCCGCATCGCGCGCGCGCTCGAAGTGGTCGAGGCCACCGGGCGCTCGCTGACCGACTGGCATCGTGACGGGCTGCCGCCATTGTTGCCGCCGGGGACTTTCACCGCGGTGTTTCTTGGCCCCGATCGCGATGAGCTTTATGCGCGGATCGATGCGCGGTTCGACGCGATGCTGAAGGCGGGCGCGCTGGAAGAGGTGGCAGCGCTCGCGGCGCGGCATCTCGATCCGCTGCTGCCGGCGATGAAGGCGCATGGCGTTCCGGCGCTGATCCGGCATCTCGCGGGCGAGATCACGCTGGAGCAGGCGGCAGTGATCGGCCGCGCCGATACGCGGCATTATGCGAAGCGGCAGTTCACCTGGTTCCGGCATCAACTGCCGGAATTCGAATGGGTGAAACCGGAGCAGGCGAGGGAACGGTTGGATCGAGCTGCCGCACCCTAACTCAGTCGTCATGCCCGGCCTGTGCGGGCATCCACGTCCTTCTTTCGCGCTAAAGACGTGGATGGCCGACAAGCCCGGCCATGACGAAAAAACGCCTGGCGTGAAAAACGCTCGCCCAACGTCCCGAAGCCCGCTAATCTCCGGCTCACGCCATTGGCCGCCCTTGCCTTGACTTTCCTGGTTTGGCCAGTATGTTCGCGCAACCTTTGGAAAGTCCTGTCGGTCAAATGAGCAATAAAATTACCAAACGCCTTATTCTCGTCGTACCCAGGCGCACCGCCGGGGCTGGCTGAGGCCATCCCACAACGGGCGGTGTGCATGGGGCCTCTTGGGCCCTTTTTTATTTTCCAAAACCGAAAACGACGAAGCAGCGCCAACGGCGCATCCGGAGCCAGCCATGAGCGACAGCAAGAGCCACGACCCCAACCAGATGACCGGTGCCGCCATGATCGTCCGCGCGCTGGCCGATCATGGCGTCAAGCACATCTTCGGCTATCCCGGCGGCGCGGTGCTGCCCATTTATGACGAGATTTTCCAGCAGACCGAGGTCCAGCACATTCTGGTGCGGCACGAGCAGGGCGCCGGCCACGCCGCCGAGGGCTATGCGCGCTCCACCGGACGGCCCGGCGTGGTGCTGGTGACCTCGGGACCCGGCGCCACCAACATGGTGACGCCGCTTTGCGACGCGCTGATGGATTCGATCCCGCTGGTCTGCATCACCGGGCAGGTGCCGACGCACCTGATCGGCAACGACGCGTTTCAGGAATGCGACACCGTCGGCATCACCCGGCCCTGCACCAAGCACAACTGGCTGGTGCGGCGGATCGAGGATTTGCCGAAGGTGCTGCACGAGGCGTTTTATGTCGCCACTACCGGCCGTCCCGGTCCGGTGGTTGTCGATGTGCCCAAGGACGTGCAGTTCGCGGTCGGCACCTATCATCCGCCGCGCAAATCGGACGTGCACATCTCCTATTCGCCGCGGGTGAAGGGCGACGCGGTGCAAATCCGCAAGGCCGTGGCGTTGCTGGCGTCGGCCAGGCGCCCGGTGATCTATTCCGGGGGCGGCGTGATCAATTCCGGCCTCGAGGCCTCAAGGCTGCTGCGTGAACTGGTCGAGGTCACCGGATTCCCCATCACCTCGACTCTGATGGGGCTTGGCGCCTATCCCGCGTCCGGCACCAACTGGCTAGGCATGCTCGGCATGCATGGCACCTACGAAGCCAACATGGCGATGCACGATTGCGATGTCATGCTGTGCATCGGCGCGCGGTTCGACGACCGCATCACCGGGCGCACCGACGCGTTCTCGCCGAACTCGAAGAAGATCCACATCGATATCGATCCGTCTTCCATCAACAAGAATATCCGTGTCGACGTGCCTATCATCGGCGACGTCGCCAATGTGCTCGGCGACCTGTTGCAGGTGTTCAAGGCGGAGGCAAAGAAACCGAAGATCGATCCGTGGTGGTTCGAGATCGGACGCTGGCGCGCGCGCAATTCACTGGCTTACAGGAAGAACGACGACGTGATCCTGCCGCAGTTCGCGATCCAGAGCCTGTTCGAGGCGGTGCGCGGCCGCGACACCTACATCACTACCGAGGTCGGCCAGCACCAGATGTGGGCGGCGCAGTTCTTCGGCTTCGAACAGCCGCATCGCTGGATGACATCGGGCGGTCTCGGCACCATGGGCTACGGCCTGCCGGCGGCGCTCGGCGTGCAGGTCGCGCATCCCGACAGCCTGGTCATCGACATCGCCGGCGACGCCTCGGTGCAGATGACCATGCAGGAAATGTCGACCGCCGTGCAGTATGAGTTGCCGATCAAGATCTTCATCCTCAACAACCAGTATATGGGCATGGTGCGGCAGTGGCAGCAGCTGCTGCATGGCAACCGGCTGTCGCATTCCTATTCCGAAGCGCTGCCGGACTTCGTCAAGATGGCGGACGCCTTTGGCTGCGTCGGTATCCAGGCGATAAAACCCGGCGATCTCGACGGCGCAATCAAGGAGATGATCGGCGTCAAGCGGCCGGTGCTGTTCGATTGCCGGGTGGCGGCGCTGGAGAACTGCTTCCCGATGATTCCTTCCGGAAAGGCGCACAATGAAATGCTGCTGCCGGCCGAAGCCAATGACGAAACCACCGCTGCCGCGTTTTCCGGCGGCAAGGCGCTGGTGTGAGGCACTGACAACGTCATCCTGAGGAGCCGCGAAGCGGCGTCTCGAAGGATGATTGACACGATGAACCTGCCGTCGCCCTTCGAGACGCTCGCGAAGAGCGCGCTCCTCAGGGTGACGGCTAGAAGATGAGACGGGCCGATGTTTGATCTGCAGCAGCTGGAACGCGCGCATGCGATCGTCGGGGCGGCGGTGCCGCCGACGCCGGCGTATGCGTGGCCGCGGCTGTCGGAGCGGCTCAGCGCGACCATCGTCGTCAAGCATGAGAACCATACCCCGACCGGCGCCTTCAAGGTGCGCGGCGGGCTGGTCTATATCGACCGCCTGAAGCGCGAGCGGCCCAACACTCCCGGGCTGATCTCGGCGACGCGCGGCAACCACGGCCAGAGCCTTGCCTTTGCGGGCAACCGCCATGGCGTGCCGGTGACGATCTTCGTGCCGCGCGGAAATTCGGTCGACCAGAATCACGCGATGCGGACGTTCGGCGCCAACCTCGTCGAACACGGCGAGGACTTTCAGGCCGCGCGGGAGGAAGCCTGTTCCCGCGCCGCGATCGACGGGCTTGAGTTCGTGCCCGCATTTCACCCCGATCTGGTGTTGGGTGTGGCAACCTATGCGCTGGAATTGTTTCGCAAGGCGCCGGATCTCGACCTGCTCTATGTTCCGATCGGGCAGGGGTCCGGCATCTGCGGCTGCATCCTGGCGCGCGACCTGCTCGGACTCGCGACTGAAATCGTCGGCGTGCAATCGACCGAAGCGCCTTCCTATGCATTGTCGTTCGCGGCCGGCACGGTGGTGACGACCGCTACCAGCGCCACGATGGCCGACGGCATGGCGACGCGGATTCCCGATCCCGAGGCGCTAGCGATCATCCGCAAGGGCGCTTCGCGCATCGTGCAGGTCACCGACGACGAGGTCGCCGCCGCGATGCGGGCTTATTGGACCGACACCCACAATCTGGCGGAAGGCGCCGGTGCTGCGGCGCTCGCCGCCGCCATGCAGGACAAGCAGAAAGTCCGCGGCAAGCGGGTCGGCCTCGTCCTGAGCGGCGGCAATATCGATCTCGATCTGTTTCGCCGATGGGTCATGCCGGAAACCGTCTTAACAGGCGGCAAGGTGTTTGTGTGAGGTGATGAGATAGAGGCCGTCATGGCCGGGCTCGTCCCGGCCATCCACGTCTTCTCTCTTGATATGGTTTTGAAGACGTGGATGCCCGGCACAAGGCCGAGCATGACGAACGAGAGATTGAAGGACGACAATGGACCAGCCCGCATCCGCCTATTTCATGGAAGAGCGCCACGACCCCAACGAGACGCATACGCTCTCGCTGCTGGTGCAGAACGAACCCGGCGTGCTGGCGCGCGTCATCGGACTGTTCTCCGGGCGCGGCTACAACATCGAAAGCCTCACCGTCTCGGAGACCGAGAGCCAGAAGCACCTCTCGCGCATCACCATCGTCACCACCGGCACGCCGATGGTGATCCAGCAGATCAAGCACCAGCTCGACCGCATGGTCCCGATCTATCGCGTGGTCGACATGACGCTGACCGGACGCTCGATCGAGCGCGAACTGGCGATGGTGAAAGTGCGCGGCATGGGCGAGCCACGGGTCGAGGCGATGCGGCTGGCGGACGCGTTTCGCGCCCGCGTGATCGATGCCTCGACGGAAAGCTTCGTGTTCGAGATCACCGGCAATTCGACCAAGATCAACCAGTTCGTCGACCTGATGCGTCCGCTCGGACTGGTCGAGGTATCGCGCACCGGCGTCGCCGCCATCGGCCGCGGCGCGGAGGGGATGTAGCCTCTGGCCATATCGCAATCATGAAGCCCGCCGACATCTTTCTCGCGACCCTCGTCGCCGTGATCTGGGGGCTTGGCTTCGTGGCGAGCCGGCTGGCGCTGGACGAATTGCCGCCGACGCTGATGACGACGTTGCGTTTCGCCATCGCGGCGGTGCCGTGTCTGTTCGTGCGCAGGCCGAACGTTTCCTGGCCGCTTCTGATCGCAATCAGCGCCGCGCTGTTTCTCGGCCAGTTCCTGGCGCAGGCTTTTGGTATTGCGCATGGCGTGCCGGTCGGGCTTGCCAGCGTGATCGTGCAGAGCCAGGCGCTGTTTACAGTGGCCTTCGCCGTGCTCGCGTTTGGCGAAATGCCGACGCGGCTGCAGATCGCCGGCATCGGCGTCGCGGCGCTCGGCCTGCTGATGATCTGCTTCACCGTCGGCTACGATTTCAGCGTCGGCGCCTTTGCGGTGCTGATGATCTCGCCGGTCAGTTTCGCGATCGGCAACCTGCTGCTGCGGCGTGCGCGCGACGTGCCGATGTTCGACCTGTTCGCCTGGCTTTGCCTGGCGTCGGCGCTGCCATTGCTGGCGCTGACGCTGATCGTGGACGGCGCGCAACCGGCGTGGCATTCGCTTCTCAACATGTCGTTGACCGGCGTCGTCAGTATCCTGGCGATCGGCGCGGTCTCGACCAGTATCGCCTATTGGCTGTGGGGCCGGCTGCTGCGCGATCATACCGCTGCACAGGTGGTGCCGTTCGCGTTGCTGGTGCCGTTCGTGGGTGCGGCCGCTTCCAGCATCGTGTTCGGCGAACGGTTCGGGCCGCTGCGGCTGGCCGGCATGATCACCGTGGTCGTCGGGATTGCGATCATGCTGCTGTCGAAGCGGCCGCAGGCCTCGCCGAAGATTGCTTGAGGGAACGTGTCGCAGCTTTTCGTCGCCCTTGTCGTTTTCGGCGCGGTCATGGCATTCACGCCGGGACCCAACAACATCATGGTTCTGTCGTCGGGGCTGACCTACGGCTTCCGTCGCAGCCTCCCGCATATTGCGGGCATCGCGATGGGGGTTTCATTCATGGTCGCGTCCATGGGGCTCGGCCTGGGGGCCATCTTCGTCGCCTATCCGGTACTGCAGACCGTCCTGAAATATGCCGGCATCGCCTATCTGATCTATTTGGCCGGCTTGATTGCGATGTCCGGACCGGTCGCGCCGGGCCAGGACAACCAGCGTGGCCCGATGACGTTCTGGGCTGCGGTGCTGTTCCAATGGGTCAACGTCAAGGGCTGGGTGATGGCGATCGGCATCATTACCGCCTATTCCGCGGTTGCCAGCTTTCCATGGAATATCGTCATACAGGCCGCGCTGATGTTCGTCATGGGAGGGTTGTCGTCGCTGGTCTGGACGCTGTTCGGTAGTTCGCTGCGCTCCTTTTTGACCTCGCCGAAGGCGGTGCGCGCCTTCAACATCGTAATGGCGGTGCTGCTGCTGGTCTCGCTCTATCCTGTGTTCATGGATGCATGATGCCGCAGCCCGCCATGCCAAAACAGGTTTCCCCTGACGGGTAAAATGCTCTAGACAACGCCGGAAATTAGCGGGCGACCGGCGGTCCCGACCACTCAAACGCCTGATTAACCGGCCGATTTGGCCACGATTAAGGAAACGACCATGCGAGTTTATTACGATCGCGACGCCGACATCAACCTGATCAAGGGCAAGAAGGTCTGCATCGTCGGCTACGGCAGCCAGGGTCACGCGCATGCGCTGAACCTGAAGGATTCCGGCGTCAAGGACGTTGCGATTGCGCTGCGCAAGGGCTCGGCCTCGGCCAAGAAGGCGGAAACCGCCGGCTTCAAGGTGATGGAAGTCGCCGAGGCTGCGAAGTGGGCCGACCTCGTGATGATGCTCACCCCCGACGAATTGCAGGGCGACATCTACCGCGATCATCTGCACGCCAACATGAAGAACGGCGCCGCGCTGGTGTTCGCGCACGGCCTCAACGTGCATTTCAACCTGCTCGATCCGCGACCCGATCTCGACGTGCTGATGATCGCGCCGAAGGGTCCTGGCCACACCGTGCGCTCGGAGTATCAGCGCGGCGGCGGCGTGCCCTGCCTGATCGCGATCCACAAGGATCCGTCGGGCAACGCCCACGACCTCGGCCTGAGCTACGCCTCCGCCATCGGCGGCGGCCGCGCGGGCATCATCGAGACCTCGTTCAAGGAAGAATGCGAGACCGACCTGTTCGGCGAGCAGGTGGTGCTGTGCGGCGGCCTGGTCGAACTGATCAAGGGCGGCTTCGAGACCCTGGTAGAAGCCGGCTACGCGCCGGAGATGGCGTATTTCGAATGCCTGCACGAAGTAAAACTGATCGTCGACCTGATCTATGAAGGCGGCATCGCCAACATGAACTACTCGATCTCCAACACCGCCGAATACGGCGAATACGTCACCGGTCCACGCATCGTCACCTCGGAGACCAAGGCCGAGATGAAGCGCGTGCTCGACGACATCCAGAGCGGAAAATTCGCGCGCGACTGGATGCTGGAGAACAAGGTCAACCAGACCTCGTTCAAGGCCACCCGCGCCAAGCTCGCCGCGCACCCGATCGAGGAAGTCGGCGAAAAGCTGCGCGACATGATGCCCTGGATCAAGAAGGGCGCGCTGGTGGACAAGACGAAGAACTAACGCCCCTTCAACACACTACGCCGCCATCCTGAGGTGCTCGCCGTTCTTCACGGCGAGCCTCGAAGGATGGCCGCGCGCACGGGTGTATGCGGCCATCCTTCGAGACGCCGCGTAAGCGCGTGGCTCCTCTGGATGACGGCGTGGGATGCGGCGCGAGTTTAAGTCGATTTAACGCTCGTGAATTTCACGTCAGAGAATTTGCTGCGCCGCACTGCGCACGCTCGCGCGACAAATCGCCTCTGACAATCGCAGGCCGCTTGACAGTCCGTCGCTTCCGGGAACCCTCGCCGGCTGCTATCGTGCGGCCGCTTAAAAAAGAAAATGAGGAAATCGCCGACAAAAAGCCGTCACGCCTGGCCCAGCCCTGCAGGAGGAGACTCTATGAAGCGCGCCGCTGTGGATTTGCTGAAGACGCTTGGAATTTCCACATCCGTCCTCGCCGCGCTCTCGATGCCGGCGGCCGCGCAGAAGAAATACGACAAGGGCGTCACCGACACCGAGATCAAGATCGGCAACATCATGCCGTATAGCGGGCCGGCCTCGGCTTACGGCATCATCGGCAAGACGATGAGCGCCTATTTCAAGATGATCAACGAGACCGGCGGCATCAATGGCCGCAAGGTCAACTTCATCTCCTACGACGACGCCTACTCGCCCCCCAAGACGGTGGAGCAGGCGCGCAAGCTGGTGGAAAGCGACGAGGTGTTTTTGATCTTCGCCTCGCTCGGTACCGCGCCCAATGCCGCAATCCAGAAATACATGAACACCATGAAGGTGCCGCAGCTGTTCGTCGCGACCGGCGCGTCGCGATGGGGCGATCCCGAACATTTTCCGTGGACCATCGGCTGGCAGCCGAACTATCGCGCCGAGGCGCGCATCTACGCCACCTATATCCTGCAGCATCACCCCAATGCCAGGATCGGCGTGATCTACCAGAACGACGATTTCGGCAAAGACTACGTGCTCGGTCTGAAGGACGTGCTGCGCGACAAATACGACAAGATGGTCGTCGCCAGCATCCCCTACGAGACCAGCATGCCGACCGTGGACTCCCAAGTCGTGGCGATCAAGACCGCGAACCCGGATATCTTCGTCAATATTGGCACGCCGAAATTCGCAGCGCAGGCGATCAAGAAAGTCGCCGAGCTCGACTGGCATCCGATCCACATCATGACCAACGTGTCGGCGTCGGTCGGCGCCGTGCTGAAGCCGGCTGGTCTCGAGAATTCCAAAGGCATTTTGAGCGCCCACTACCAGATGGACGTCACCGATCCGCAGTGGGACAGCTATCCCGGAATGCAGAAATACCGAGCCTTCATGGCGAAGTATTATCCGGAAGCGGATAAATCCGAGAGCGGGCCGCTTACCGGATACAATACGGCGACCGGGCTGGTCGAAGTGTTGAGGCGCTGCGGCGACAACCTGACGCGCGAGAACGTCATGAAGGTGGTCGCGAATATGGATTTCGAGATCAACACCTACATCCCCGGCATCCGCATCAAGACCTCGCCGACGGATTTCTATCCGATCGAACAGGTCCAGATGATGCGATTCACCGGGGAAAACTGGCAGCTGTTCGGTCCGATCATCGACGGCCACGCCGAGTAGGCGCTTGCGTCCCGGACGCAGCGCACTTGCGACTCGAAGAAACCGGGGTCCCGGTTCTGCGGAGCGGCATGAAGAATGCCGCACCGCGTCCGCGACACGGATGCGTCTTGCGTCGGATTGCGCTACGCTCCCTGGCGATAAAGCGGGTAGGGATCAACCATGCAATCTGTCGTCATCACCGGCGTGTCGACCGGCATCGGCTGGGGCACGGCGAAGGTGCTGCTCGACCGCGGCTTTCGCGTGTTCGGCAGCGTGCGCAAGCAGGCCGACGCGGACCGGCTGAAGGAAGAGTTCGGCGCCGACTTCACGCCGCTGCTGTTCGACGTCACCGACGAGGCGGCGGTTCTGGCCGCGGCGCGCGACGTGCGCGCCGAACTGGAGGGCGAGACCCTTGCGGGACTGGTTAACAATGCCGGCATCGGGCTTGCGGGGCCGCTACTTGAACTGTCCGTCGACGACTTCCGCCGCCAGATGGAGGTGAATGTCATCGGGCCGGTCATCGCCACCCAGGCATTCGGCCCGCTGCTCGGGGCCGACCCGTCGCTGCACGGTCCGAAAGGGCGGATCGTGATGATGAGCTCGGTGGCGGGCAGGAGCGGCAATCCGCTGGGGTCGGCCTATTCGGCGTCAAAACATGCAATCGAAGGATTGTCCGAGAGCCTGCGCCGCGAAATGATGTTGTTCGGAATCGGCGTTATCGTCGTCGCGCCGGGCGCGGTGAAGACCCCGATCTGGAGCAAGACCGACGACGTCGACCCTTCCCGCTACCGCAATTCGCCGTATTTGCCGGCACTGGAACGGGTTCGTAGATTTGTTGCGCATCTCGCCGACATCGGATTGCCGGCCGAGAAGGTCGGCGAACTGATCCACCTTGCTTTGACCGCGCCGAACCCGCGCGTGCGCTATCAGATCTCGCCGGATCCGATGCGGCACCTGATGACGGCGATCCTGCCCAAGCGGATGGTCGACCGCATCATCGCCAAGCGGCTGGGGCTGATGCCCAAGGGTTGAGCAGGGGCGGTACTCTCCCCCGTTGTCCCCGCGAAGGCGGGGACCCATACCCCTCCCCCGTGCCGACGCTGCGAAAGATGTCAGCCACTCGCGAAAGCGACGCGCTCAATCCAAACATCGGTGGTTATGGGTCCCGCCTTCGCAGGGACGACAGCGAGTGTTTGGCCCAACGTAAAATTCATTGCGCGTTCATGACGGTTCCATTACGTTTTTGCGACACTTCGCAGTTTCCGGCTGCGATGTCCGCCCACTGGCCATCGCCAGCTTCAGGCCGAAGGCCGTGCCGGGTTCCGCTGTGTGTCAGGTTCATGGCGCCGCCGCCAAATCCATCCTCCTCCACGGCCGCCGCCGCGAGCGGCATCGCTGCCGTCGGCATCTGGCGTCTGCTTGCCGTCGCGGCACCCCACGTCGGCGCGCTTCTTGTCATGCTGCAGACTGAAACCGATTTCGGCGCGCGGGTCGGCTTCCTGCTGGCATGGGGAATCCTGAATTCTATCTGGATCGCCTTGCTGCGGCGGCCGGCGCTGTCGGGCGCGCTGTCGCTGACCCTGGTCGTCATTCTGGTGCTGCTGTCGCGGCTGAAGCACGACATTGTGCAGATGACCGCCAACTTCGTCGATCTGATGGTGATCGACCGCGACACTGCCGCGTTCCTGTTTACGATCTTCCCCAATCTGCGCTGGTCGGTGATCGCCGCCGCCCTAGTCACCTTGCCCTTGATGTATGCGCTGTGGTGGCTTGATCCGTTCCGCATCCGGCGCTTGCCGGCGGCGGCTTGCGCGCTGGGGTGCCTCGCGGCGCTGACCGGATATTCCTTCACCTGGCCGGATGAGGCCTGGCGCGGCTATTACGACGACGGATACCTTTCGAAATTCGCGCGCTCCGGCGTCATCGCGGTGTCTGACTTCATCAATTACGGATTCATGGAATCCGACGCCACCGTCGCCGAGCGCCTGAAAGTGCCGCTGCTGGATTCCTGCCATCCCGCGGGACGGCGGCCGCACATCATCATGATCCATGACGAGTCAAGCTTCGACATTCGTCAGGCCGCCGACGTCAAGGTGCCGCAGGGCTACGGCGGTCACTTCAAATCGTTCGACGGCAAGGCGCGCACGTTTCTCGCCGAGAGCAATGGCGGCCCGAGCTGGTTCACCGAATACAACGTGCTGGCCGGACTGTCGTCGCGTTCGTTCGGCCGGTTTTCCTATTTCGTGACGCGGATCGCCTCCGGCCGGGTCGAGCGCGGGTTGCCGCTGGCGCTGCGGCGGTGCGGCTACAGCACCGTGTCGCTGTATCCCGCCTATGGCGCCTTCATGAGCGCGCGCAGCTTCCAGACCACCACCGGCATCCAGCGTTTTCTCGACGCGCGCGACCTCGGCGCCAAGGATGTCGAGCCGGACAGCTTCTTCTACGACAAGGCGCTGAAGCTGATGTCGCAGGAACCTCCAACCACGCCGCTGTTCACCTTCATCTATCTCGCCGCCAATCATTTTCCGTGGGAAACCAAGTTTCGCCCCGACCTGACGCCGGGCTGGCGCGGCCACGGCAACGAGCCCGTGGTCGACGAATATCTGCGGCGCCAGACGATGAGTTTCGACGATTACAGTTCGTTCGTTGCGCGGCTGAAGAAGCAATTCCCCGCCGAGCCGTTTTTGATCGTGCGCTATGGCGACCACCAGCCTGAATTCTCCCCGCACGTGCTCGATCCCGATCTCGATGAAGGCGGCGTCGGCAAGAAGCTGAACGCATACGACCCGCGCTATTACGGCACCTATTACGCGATCGACGCCATCAACTTCGAGCCGGTAAAGAGTCCGGCGGTGATGGATACGGTCGATGCGGCCTATCTGCCGCTGGTGATCCAGGAAGCCGCCGGTATCCCGCTCGATCCTTCGTTCGAGGAGCAGAAGAAGATCATGCTCCGCTGCAAGGGCCTGTTCTACGCCTGCAAGGACGGCGCCGAAGCGCGCCGCTTCAACCGGCTACTGATCGACGCCGGGATGATCAAGGGTTTGTAGACTCCCGTCATTCCGGGGCACGCCCTCATGGGCGCAGACCCGGAATCCAGAACAGTGCATGGTGCTGGACTCCGGGTCTGCGCCCATGAGGGCGCATCCCGGAGTGACGGATCTCAGGCTTCTTCCGGCCAGTACAGCCGCATCGGATTGTCGACCAGCAGCTTGCGCCGCAGTTCGGGCGTGACTGCGATGTGCGGGATGAAATCGACCAGGAGGCCGTCGTCGGGCATGTGATCCCTGAGATTGGGATGCGGCCAGTCGGTACCCCAGAGCACGCGATCGGGAAAGCTCTCGACAATACGCCGGCCGAACGGAACGACGTCGCGATAGGGGTTCTGTTCGCCGTTCAGCGCGGGCGGGCCGGTTATCGACAGCCGTTCCGGGCAACTGACCTTGGACCAGACGTTCGGATGCTGCCACATGAATTTTACGAACAGCTCGAATTCGGGCCCGTCGACCGGCTTGCCGACATCGGGCCGGCCCATGTGATCGACCACGACGATGGCCGGCAGCGCGGTGAAGAAGTCCCACAGCTCCGGCAAATCGACCGCCTCGAAATAGATCACGACATGCCAGCCGAGCCCGGCGACGCGGCCGGCAATCTCCATCAACTCGTCCTTTGGGGTGAAATCGACCAGGCGTTTGACGAAGTTGAAGCGTACGCCGCGCACACCGGCATCATGCATCGCCTGCAGTTCGGCATCGCCCACGCTGCGTTTGACCGTTGCGACGCCGCGCGCTTTGCCGCCGGAATGCACCAGGGCATCGACCATCGCGCGGTTGTCAGCGCCGTGGCAGGTGGCCTGCACGATCACATTGCGGGCGAAGCCGAGATGATCGCGCAAGGCGTATAGCTGCTGCTTCGAAGCATCGCAGGGCGTGTATTTGCGCGTCGGCGCGTAGGGAAATTCAGCGCCGGGGCCGAACACGTGGCAGTGGGCGTCCACTGCGCCGGGCGGCAGCTTGAATCGAGGTTTCGAGGGAGAGGCGTACCAATCCAGCCAGCCGGGCGTCTTCTCGAACTGCATTAACGCGGCCATTCAGTTCTGGGAGTCTTTGGATTTGATGCCGGCGAGGATGCGGTCGGCCTCGGTGCGCCAATCGGGGCTGCGGGCGAAACCTTCCGTGCCTTTCACACCGAACAGGCCGTCCTCGGCGAGGTCGGCAACCCAGGCCTGGCGTTCGGCGGTGCCTTGCGCCGACCATGGCGTGAGGCCGATCTCGCGCACGGTTTCCGCCACCTCGCGGACCTCCTCGGCGCGGCGCCGGCCATGTTCGATCACCCGCTGGAAGAAGTAGGCGCCTTGTTTCTCCCAGTCGATGCCGGGGAAGGTTTCCGCCAGCGACGCCAGCACCGCATCCTCGACGCCATAGGCCCGCGCTGTGGTAAAACTTTCGATCACCATCGCCTCAAGCCCCTTGATCATCACGCTGCGGCACATCTTGACCGCCGACGCGATGCCGAGTTCTGAGCTTGCAACCCTGGCGTTGAAGCCGAGTTCTGCGAGCAATGGCGCGAGGTCGGTGGCGCCACTGCCGCCGAGCAGCAACGGCACCTTGATACGATAAGGCGGGATCGAGGTCATGACGGCGCCTTCGACGTAGCGGCCGCCACTGCCATCGACCAGCGCGGCGGCGCGGCGCTTGGCACCGGGCGAAGCTGAATTGAAGTCGAGGAACCAGGCCCCGGGTTTCACGGCCGGCGCGCAGGCCTGCGCGACCGCCACGGCCTGGCTCGCCGTGACGGCGGAAACGATGAAATCGGCCTGCGCCGCGAGGTCGGCATGGGAAGACGCCAGTGCGACGCCATGCGCCGAGGCATGATCGCGCAATGCCGTGGCGTGGCCGTTGTCGAGCTTGAGATCGTAGGCGCTGACCCTCACATCCTGCTTGCGCAGGTCTTCAGCGAGAATGCGGCCGACCTCGCCGTAACCTACAAGGCCTACATTCCATTGGTTGGTCAACATCCCGGTCATTCGAAACCATCTCCAGATTTGGTACCGGCGAAGCAACGCGGCTATTGCTTCTGGATCCCGGCCTTCTCGATCACCTGCCGCCACTTGTCGATATCGGATTGAAGGCGGGCCGAAATTTCCTGCGGCGTACTCGCCCTCGCCTCGATGCCGAGTTCGATCAGCCGCCGCTTGACGTCGGCGTCGGCGAGTATATCCCGTAACGCGCCGTTGAGCGTCTTGACGACCTCCGGCGGGGTGCCGGCGGGAGCAAACAGCGCGTTCCAGGAAACCACGTCGTAACCGGCAACGCCGCTTTCCTGTACGGTGGCAAGCTCAGGCGTGGCCTCCGACCGCTTCGATCCCGATGACGCCAGCGCCCGCAATTTTCCGTCGGCAAGATTTCCCTTCATCGCCGAGTAGCTGTCGATCACCAGTGCGATATCGCCCTGCAGCAGCGATATCTGGGCCTCCGGCGTTCCCCGGAACGGGATGATGGTGAAATCGATCCCGGCCGCCGTCTTGAACAACTCCGCCGACAGGTTCTGGGTGCTTCCGATATTGATGGTCCCGACATTCAGTACGCCGGGTTTGGCTTTTGCGGCGGCGACGAAGTCGCCGAGCGTTTTGATTTCCGAAGTGGCGCCGGTTGAGAATACGAAATCGAAAAAGCCCAGGCTGGAAACCGGCTCGAAATCCTTTAGCGGATCGAACGGCAGCTTCTTGAACAACGAAACGCTGACTGCGGTTCCGTTGGACAGCAGCGCCAGCGTATGGCCGTCGGGCGGCGACGAGATCACCGTTCGCGCCGCGGCGATTCCGCCGGCGCCCGGCTGGTTTTCGACGTAAAAACGTTGCCCGAGCCTGTCGCCGAGTTTTTCCGCAATAATCCGCGCCGTGATATCGGCGACGCCGCCGGCCGCGAACGGCAGCACGATGCGCACGGCCTTGTCCGGGTAGCGGGCCTGCGCGCAGGCCTGGTGGTGTGAAACCACTAGAGCGGATAGCGCAAGGACGGCGAAGCAAATGCGGGGGAAGGTGCGATCTACAAGCATCATGGACACTTATAACATGCAGCCGCGCCGATCCAAGCTTTTGGGGTTGCGCGCTAACGCTTGCCGATCTTGTCCCACAACCACTTCGCGACCGCGTCCGGCGAACTGTCGGCGTCGTTGCCGCTGGCGCGAAGATTGGCCTCGCGCATGGTGGAGATATCGATGCGGCCGAGCAGCGGCGTCAGCGCCGTGCGCAAGGCTTGATCGCCGGCGCGTTTTGGCGACAGCAGCACGATCGCGTCATAGGGCGGGATCGCGTGTTTGGGATCGTCCAGGGCCACCAGATCGTATTTCGCGATCAGCCCGTCGCTGGTATAGCCCGCGATCACGTCGACTTCTCCCGAGGCGACGGCGGCATACATGAAGTCCGGCTGCATCTGCCGCTGCGCGCGGAATGAAAGCCCGTAGGCTTTCTGCAGGCCGGCCCATTCCGGGCGCGAGAAGAATTCGTAGTCCCCCGCGATCGACAGCGTACCGGCGTGCGACGCGAGGTCCGCGATCGAATGGATACCCAGCGCATCAGCGCGTTTGCGCGGCATCACCAGCGCATAGGCATTGGCAAAGCCGAGTTCGCCGAGCACGGTAATTTTCTGCTGCGCCAGCGTCGCTTTCAAATCGGCCAACAGTTCCGCGCGCGGCTTGGTGTCGGTGCGATGAAACTGATTGGCCCACAGCGTGCCGGAGTAATCGACGTAGACGTCGATATCATTGCTCGCGAGTGCGTCGAAGATCACGTTGGAACCGAGGCCCTCGCGTGAACTCGACGACAATCCCGCCGCCCGCAACCGCTGCGTCATCAGCGCCGCCAGCACATATTGCTCGGTAAAGGTCTTGGCGCCGACGATATAGGTCGATTGGGAACGCGCCATCGATGGCACCAGCGTCGCCGCCACCAGCGCCAGCACGCCCACCGCGCCGAGCGTGGCGCGAACACGGCTGCGAAGCCGAATGCCGCTCTCGACCAGCGCCAGCAACTGATCGACTGCCAGCGCCAGCGCCGCCGCGACAAAGCAGCCGAACAGCACGAACACCCAGTTCTGGGTTTGCAGCCCTGCGAAAATGTAATTGCCGAGGCTGGTCTGGCCAATTGGAGTGGATAATGTCGCGGTACCGATCACCCATACCGCCGCGGTGCGGATTCCCGCCATCATCACCGGCAGCGCCAGCGGCAATTCCACCATGAACAGCGATTGACGCTGTGTCATGCCGACGCCCTGCGCGGCCTCGATGATGGCTGGATCGACGCCCTGCAGGCCGGTGATGGTGTTGCGCAGCACCGGCAGCATCGAATACAGCGCCAGCGCCAGCACGGCCGGCAGGAATCCGAATGCGGAAAAGGAGACGCCGAGCCATGTCAGCGACAACGCGGCGAGCGCCAGCAGCAGCGGATAGAACAGCGCGAGCAGAGCAAGCCCCGGCACCGTCTGCACCACGCTGGCGAAGCCGAGCAATGCGCCGCGCAGCACCGGCCGGTTGCGCGCGATCAGCGCCAGCGGCAGGCTGACCAGCAATCCCAGCGCCAGCGCGGTAACGCTGACGCGGACATGGTTGCCGAGATAATCCGGCAGATGGCCGAGCGCCTCGCCCCAGCGCGGATCGGACAACAGGCTCATGTCGCGCCGTCCTTGCGCAATTCCTTGGGCAGCAACATCGCCAGTCGCTCGGCCTGCCGCCGCGGCGTTCCCAGCAACTCCCCGACATAGGCGTCGGCGCTGTTGGCAAGCGCGTTCGGCGTACCCTCGGCCAGCAGCCGCCCGGCGCGCATCACCGCGACGCGGTCGGCAAGCAGGATCGCCTCGGTCATATCGTGGGTGATCATGATCGTGGTCAGCCCGAGCTTCTCGTGCAGCGCGCGATAATCGTCGCCGAGCGCGTCGCGGGTGAGAGGATCCAGCGCGCCGAACGGCTCGTCCATCAACACGATGCGCGGCTTTGCCGCCAATGCACGGGCGACGCCGACGCGCTGACGCTGTCCGCCGGACAATTCATGCGGAAAGCGGTCGCGGTGCTGGCCGCGGTCGAGCCGCACCAGATCGAGCAACTCGTCGACCCTCGCGGAAATTTCGGACGCGGATGTGCCGAGCAGCTTCGGCGTGATGCCGATATTGTCCGCCACGCTCATATGCGGAAACAGTCCGCCGCTCTGGAACACATAGCCGATGCGGCGGCGCAGCAGAATCGGATTGGTAGCGCGCACGTCCGCGCCCTCGACCTTTATGCTGCCGCTGTCGGCCTCGATCAGCCGGTTGGCAAGCCGCAGGAGCGTGGTCTTGCCGGAGCCGGAGCCGCCGACGATGGCGAGGAACTCACCTTCGGCGACCTCGAGCGACACGTCGTCCACGGCCTTCACCCGGCCGCCGTCAAAGCTTTTGCCGACATGCGCGTAGGCGATCAGGGGCGGACCGGTGGTCATATCGTGGGACTATCACAGGGCATTCAAGCGACCAAGCGACGCAAGCGCTTGCCTATTGTCGCTATCGGTTGAATTGTCGCGGCGAGGGCGCTATCCATCCGCCGAACCAACGAGACATCGGGGAAACGCGTGCAGGCAGGGAAGACCGCGGCATCGACGGCGGTCGTGCTTGACGACGCGACGGTGGCGTTCCGGCTGCCAGACGCGCGGGTCTATACCGCGGTGGAGAAGGCGCAGCTCGCGGTCGAGCATGGCGAATTCGTCGCCATCGTCGGCCCGACCGGATGCGGAAAATCGACGCTGCTCAATATCGTGGCCGGGCTGCTTGCCCCCGCGTCGGGCGCGGTTCGCATTTTCGACCAGCCGTTGACGGGCCTCAACCGCCAGGCCGGCTACCTGTTTCAGGCCGACGCGCTGTTTCCGTGGAAGACCGCCATCGACAACGTCGCGATCGGACTGGAGATCAGGGGCGTGCCGCACAACGAGGCGCTTGCGCGCGCGCAGGAGTGGCTGACCTCGGTGGGGCTCGGCGCGTTCGCGGGCCGCTATCCGCATATGCTGTCGGGTGGCCAGCGCAAGCGCGTTGGCCTCGCGCAGGTCTTGATCCGCGATCCCAAGATATTGCTGATGGACGAGCCGTTCGGCCCGCTCGATGCCCAAACGAGACAGATCATGGGCAATTTGCTGCTGCAATTGTGGACCTCGGACCGCAAGGCGGTGCTGTTCGTCACCCACGATCTCGAGGAAGCGATCGCGCTGGCGGATCGCGTCGTTATCATGTCGGCCGGGCCGAATTCGCGCATCATCGGCAACTGGCGAGTGCCGCTGCCGCGGCCGCGCGATATTTTCGAAATCCGGCTGGAAAAAGAGTTCCACGCGCTGCATCGGGAGATATGGAGTGTTCTCAAGGATGAAGTGTTAAAGGGATACGCGCAATCCGCAGGCGCCGCCTGACGCGCGAACAGTCGAACAACAAAGCAACAACCAGGGAGTAAGATTAATGGGTTTCAGGAAATCAGCGACCTTCACCGCGGCCGCCGTCGCGGCCTTTTGCCTGGCGCAAACTGCCCATGCCGCCGAACCGTTCACGATCTCCTCCTCGAGCTTCAAGGACGGCGAGCGGCTGGCGGTGAAAAACGCCGGCAACAATAAAGCCAATCCGAACTGCGTCGGCGAAAACGTGTCGCCGCCGCTGGCCTGGGCCAACCCGCCGGAAGGCACCAAGAGCTACGCGCTGCTGATGTTCGATCCGGAAGGGCGTCCGCCCGGCGGCGTCAGCCACTGGGTGGCCTATGGCATTCCGGTTGCGGTCACCGGTTTCGCCGAAGGCGAAGTCTCGAAGCCGAGCGACAAATATGTCGGCGGCAAAAGTACCATGAGCCTGTCCAACTATTTCGGCCCCTGCACGCCGCCCGGCGCGCCGCATCACTACACGTTCACGCTGATTGCGACGGACCTCGAGCCTGCGGCGCTTGCGGCCGGCATGACGCGCGATGAACTGATCAAGGCGCTCGACGGCCACGCGAAGGGCGCCACAGGTTTGATCGGGACGTTCTCAAAGCCGTGATGCGACGCTGTTTCGACATGTCGTCCCCGCGCAGGCGGGGACCCATAACCGCCGATGTTGCTTGCTGCGGAAGGTGTTGGCCGCGGCGCTTAAACGGAAGCTCGGTGTTTATGGGTCCCTGCCTTCGCGGGGACGACCCGTTGAGAGATAGTTGCCGGGACGACGGGGAGGGGTCATGTCGCGCCTGACGCTTCTCCTCTGTCAGATTCTGGTCGCCGTCGTCTTCCTCGGGCTGTGGCAAGTGCTCACGACCGTGCCGATCTTCGGCCGCATGCTGCTGCCGCCGTTTTTCTTTTCCAACCCGGTCGATGTCGGCAGCCAGATCGTCGCCTGGTTCGCCTCGGGCGTGATCTGGAAACATCTCGGGATCACGCTGCTGGAGTCGATTCTGGCTTTCACGATCGGCTCGATCGCCGGTGTGCTGGTCGGGTTCTGGTTCGCGCGCCAGCCGCGGATCGCGGCGATCTTCGATCCCTACGTGAAGATGACCAACGCGCTGCCGCGCGTCGTGCTAGCCCCGATTTTTGCGCTGTGGCTGGGCCTCGGCATCTGGTCGAAGGTAGCGCTTGGCGTCACGCTGGTGTTCTTCATCGTGTTCTTCAACGTCTATCAGGGCGTCAAGGAGGTCTCGTCCACCGTGCTCGCCAACGGTCGCATGCTCGGCATGAGCGAAAAGCAGCTGATGCGGCACGTGTTCTGGCCCTCCGCGCTGTCCTGGATGTTCTCGTCGCTGCACACCTCGGTCGGCTTCGCGGTGGTCGGTGCCGTGGTCGGAGAGTATCTCGGCTCCGCGGCGGGGCTCGGCTACCTGATCCAGCAGGCCGAAGGCATTTTCGACGTCGCCGGCGTCTTCGCCGGCATGTTCGTACTGTCCGCGTTCGTGATTCTCATCGATTTTGGCGTGACGATTGTGGAGCGGCGGCTGTTGGTGTGGCGGCCGGATACGGCGGACGGACGCGGCTAGCGTCCGTCATTGCGAGCGAAGCGAAGCAATCCAGCCTGTTGCAACAGACTGGATTGCTTCGTCGCAAGTGCTCCTCGCAATGACGGTGGAAACCGTCAGTTCAGCAGCTTGGTATCGTCAGGCGCCTGCGGCGGCGTCTTGATGGCGATCGCCTTCAGCGGGGCGCTGGTGCCGCCATGCGCGGTGCCCTTGGGGATGACGACGAGATCGCCGGGCTTCACTGTCACTTGCTTGTCGCCGAGCCAGATCGTCCCGGTCCCTTCGAGGATGTACTGCATCTCGTTGGTATTGGGATGCATGTGCTTCGGCACCATGCCGTTCTGAACGGAGACCGTGGCGCCGTCGGCTGAGACGAACATCTTGGAGCGCGTGCCGCCGGCATTGGGCTGGCCGAGCGCGTCGTCGCTCAACTCTCCGGTGTGAATGACCTGCGCCATGATATTCTCGGCGGCCAGCGCAGGCCGTAGCAGATGGGTCACGCCGCAGCCGGCGGCAAAGGCAGTCGCGACCGACAGGGCTAGGATAGTGCGGTTCATGAACATTTTCTCCCTGGTATGATTTTTTATAGACCGCGATGCTATGTCGCCAAATTGCCGCTGGCTAGGCCTCCTTAAGGCGGCTTCTCAAGCGGTGCGCGCTCGCTTATCCTGCACCCGACCAAGGCAGCGTGGAGGAAATCATGAGGACGATGTTCGGCAGGCTTGTTGCGACGCTGTTGGTGTCGTTGCTGACCTCCGGTTTCGCCGCAGCGCAAACCAAGATCACCATCGCCGTCGGCGGCGGCGCCTGCCTGTGCTATTTGCCGACCGTGCTGGCAAAACAGCTCGGCGAATACGACAAGGCCGGCCTTGCCGTCGAACTGGTCGACCTCAAGGGCGGCTCCGATGCGCTCAAGGCCGTGCTCGGCGGCAGCGCCGACGTGGTGTCCGGCTATTTCGACCACTGTGTCAATCTCGCCGCCAAGAAGCAGGAACTGCAGTCTTTCGTGGTGTACGACCGCTATCCGGGGCTGGTGCTGGTGGTTTCGCCCTCGCACAATGCCGAAATCAAATCGATCAAGGATCTGGCAGGCAAGAAAGTCGGCGTCAGCGCGCCGGGCTCCTCGACCGACTTCTTTCTCAAGTTCCTACTGAAGAAAAACGGCGTCGATTCGAGCGGGGTTGCCGTGATCGGCGTCGGCCTCGGCGCTACCGCGGTCGCGGCGATGGAGCAGGGCCAGATCGACGCGGCCGTCATGCTCGATCCGGCGGTCACCGTGCTGCAAGGCAGCCATTCCGACTTAAGAATCCTCAGCGACACCCGCACCGAGCAGGACAACAAGGCGGTGTTCGGCGGCGACTATCCGGGAGGCGCGCTCTATTCAACCGCGGCGTGGGTCACCTCGCACGAGAAGGAAGTGCAGGCGCTCACCAATGCGATTGTGAACACCTTGAAATGGATTCACTCGCATACGCCTGAGGATATCATGGCGAAAATGCCGGTGGAGATGGTCGGCAAGGACAAGGCGCTGTATCTCGCGGCGTTGAAGAATACGATTCCGATGTATTCGGAAACCGGCCTGATGGACCCGAGGGGCGCCGCTGCCGTGCTCGCGGTGTTCAGCGAGAGCTCGCCTGAGGTCGCCAAGGCCAACATCGATCTCAGCAAGACCTGGACCAACAAATATGTCGATCAGGCCAACAAGACGACGGGGATGAATGCCAAATAGCGCGGCGAATTTGCCGCCGCTCGCCATCCATCGCGTTACGCAGCTCGACATGAGATACCGCCCGTGGACATGGCCGTTCGCGGTCGAGCGCCGCACCGACATCGACGCGCATTTTGCGGCCAAGCAGGCCGAGAAGCCGAGGCTGTGGAACGGCCGGGTTTTGCTAAGCCGCAATCCGGTCTTCACCGCGGATCGCTTCAGCGCCGACTATTTCGAAGCCGACTTTGCCAGCTTTCTGGCATGGCGCGACTGGGGCTTTATCGACAAAAGCGTGTTCAACGGTCCCGGGATGGGCGCACTGCGCGGCAATGACGGCGCGTTTGTACTGGGTGAGATGGGCGCGCATACCGCGAATGCCGGACGGGTCTATTTTCCGGCCGGGACGCCGGATCTGGACGACCTTCGCGACAATGCGGTCGATATTGCCGGCAATGTTGCCCGCGAGGTCGAGGAAGAAACCGGCCTGACGGCCGCGGACTATCGCGCCGACGGTCCGTGGCATTGCGTGGTTGCGGATGGCATCACTGCCATCATCCGGATTCTGGATGTAAATCTGCCGGGCGCGGCGTTGCGCGCGAAGATCGAGGACAATCTCGCACGCCAGAAATCGCCGGAGTTCAGCGCCATGCATCTGGTGCGCGGGCCTGCCGACTTCACGCCGGCGATGCCACGCTTCGTCACTGCGTTCATCGCGGCGCAGGCAGCTTCCTGATCTTGTCCAGCACAGGCAGCAGGTGGCCAATGAAAGCTTCAGGATTCTCGCTCATCGGAAAATGGCCGATCCCCTTCATGATGGTCACGTCGCTGCCGGGAATGCTGGCGGCGACGGCCAGCGTCTCCTCCGGCGTGCAGGAATAATCATATTCGCCGGACAGCAGGAACAACGGGCAGCGTTTGGTGTCGATCTGGCCGACGCGGCCGCGGATATCGCCGTCGATCTTGTAGAAATACAGATCGCCCTTGAAGACGCCGGGGCCGCCCTGCATGTAATGCCACAGCGTTTCCCAGCGTTCCTTCACCGGTGCATCTGGGCCGACCAGCCCCGACACGATGGCGGCGGACACTTCGCCGCCGTGAACATCGGGCCGATGCAGAAAATTCAGATCATAATAGGGATCGACATGCGCGCCGGCCTGCAAGCCGATGATCGCCCTGAAGCGTTCGGGATGTTCCAGCGCCAGGTGCAGCGCGATCCGCCCGCCGATCGAGCAGCCCATCGCGATCGGCCGGTCGAGTTCGAGCGCGGTCATGACCTCGAGGATCATCGTCGTGTATTGCGCCGACGTCAGTTGATATTCCTCGTCGTGCCAGCCGGCCGGCGGCGAGGATTTGCCGTGCCACGGCATGTCGAAGGCAACGACGCGATGGCCCTCGGTGATCCCGGGATGGTTCATCAGGCCGCGGTACTGCCGGCCATCCGAGCCCGCGGTGTGCAGGCACAACAGCGGCGTACCCCGTCCGGCTTCCTCGACATAGATGCGGTGCGCGCGGCCGAACAAATCGAGGTTCATGTAGCGCCCGACGATGGGCTCGAAACCCTTGCTCATGCGGCGGCCTCCGCGCGGAGTTTTTCCAGGCTTTCCTTGAAATAGCGCAGGTTGGCCATGAATACCTGAAGGTCGCCTTCAGCCTTGAGCACCCGGCGCTTGATCAGCGCCATCAGATCGTTCGAGCCGGGACGGGGATCGGCGCTCCAGAATTTTTCCCACTCCTCCCGCGGCGCGCGCAGCGCGAACGACCACGACGGCATCACGAACGGCCCCTGCGTGACGGAAGCCACACGTCCTTCGACGATGCTAACAAGCCACTGCGCCGTGCTGATCTCGATCAGAAACGTGGTGGTAAGAAACCGCCCGCGCCGCGTAAGCGGCAGGTCGCTGTTCACCTTTTCCTTGAGTAGCTCGATCACGCGGGCCTCCCTTATGCGGCGCTCTATGTCGGCGCTTGCCCCATGATGGATGGATCGCTGGCGGCGTCAACAACCATGGCCGCTCTGGCGCGGCGGGCCGTCGCCATGTAGCGTTGGGGTGCAATCGGAGCCGCACATAGCATGAGCAAGAAGAAGCACGAGCCCCTGGCGGTCGAATTGAAGCCCTATGTGGCGCCTTTCTGCTTCGATGGCTCCGGCGAATTTCATCTCAAATCGCACAAGACCGCCGAGAAAGGCGGGCTCGACAAGGACAAGGGCGAAAAGATCATCGACGCTAACCGCAAGCGCCTGAGCGATTTTCAGGCCAGGCTGTATGCGCAGGACAACTGGTCGCTGCTGTTGATCTTCCAGGGCATGGACGCCGCAGGCAAGGACAGCGCGATCAAAAGCGTGTTCGACGGCATCAATCCGCAGGGCTGTCAGGTCTACTCGTTCAAGACGCCGTCAACGCTGGAACTCGACCATGACTTCCTGTGGCGGACCACGGTCTGCCTGCCCGAGCGCGGCCGCATCGGCATCTTCAACCGCTCCTATTACGAGGAGGTGCTGGTGGTGCGGGTGCATCCGGAGATTCTGGCCAAGCAGAAAATCCCGCCCGCGCTGGTGAAGAAGACGATCTGGCGCGAACGCTTCGAGGATATTGTTGCATTCGAGAAGCATCTGGCGCGCAACGGCACCGTGGTGCTGAAATTCTTTCTCAATGCATCGAAGGAAGAACAGCGCCAGCGGTTTCTCGACCGGCTCGAGGAACCGTCGAAGAACTGGAAATTTTCCATGGCCGATATTTCCGAGCGCGTGCTGTGGGACAAATACCAGGCGGCGTATCAGGACCTGATCCGCCACACCTCGACCGCAGCGGCGCCGTGGCATGTGGTGCCGGCGGACCATAAATGGTTCGCGCGGGTGGTGATCGGCTCCACCATCGTCAGCGCGCTGGACAAGCTCGATCTGCGGTTCCCGAAAGTTGACGCCGCCTCGTTGCAGGAATTCAAGAAAGTACGTGAGGCGCTGGAGAATGAGGGAAAGGGTGGGGTGGCGAAGGTGGGGAAATAGACGATTTCTTCGTCATGCCCGGCCTCGTGCCGGGCATCCACGTCTTTGCTTCCGCAAAAGCAAGAAAGACGTGGATGGCCGGGTCAAGCCCGGCCATGACGGCGTGATTTAGGTCACCCCTTCTGCCTCTCTTTTGGCATTGCGATGTCCCCCAAATCTCGTTTAGAACCGTGCCGGAGCGCGTTCCCGGCAACAAACCGTCAATGGTTTTGGCCGAGACTCCCCGCTCCAAAGGGTTTGGCAATGCTGATTCGCAGCGAAAATTACGGAATCCCCAAGGGAGCGGCCCAAGCCGTCCGTCCCTGCGCGATTCCGGCTGCGTCGGCGCGCACCCTGCTTATTGGCGGGCTGCTGCTTCTTATCGGCCCCTGAGGGCCGTCTGGGCGCTTGCGCCTGGGCACTCAGGGGTTGCTTGAGTTCACCAGACCCTTCAGCGCCAGAGCAGCGCACCACCACAAGGAATTCTTCCATGACCACCGTAGCCAAGTCCGACAAGGACCGCGTCATCATATTCGACACCACCCTGCGCGACGGCGAACAATGCCCGGGCGCCACCATGACCTTCGAGGAGAAGCTCGACATCGCCGAGATGCTCGACGACATGGGCGTCGATGTCATCGAGGCCGGTTTTCCCATCACCTCGGAAGGCGACTTCCAGGCCGTCAGCGAGATCGCGCGGCGCTCCAAGAACGCCGTCATCGCCGGTCTGTCGCGCGCGAACCCAAAGGACATCGACCGTTGCGCGGAAGCCGTGAAGTTTGCGCGGCGCGGCCGCGTCCACACCGTGATCGCGACCTCGCCGCTGCACATGCGGGTGAAGCTGAACATGACGCCGGAGCAGGTGCTCGAATTGTCGATCGCCAATGTCACCCGCGCCCGCAATCACGTCGACGACGTCGAATGGTCGGCGGAAGACGGCACCCGCAGCGAGATGGATTATCTCTGCCGCATCGTCGAGGCCGTGATCAAGGCCGGCGCCACCACGGTCAATATTCCCGACACCGTCGGTTATACCGTGCCGGAGGAGTACACCCACTTCATGCGCACCTTGATCGAGCGGGTGCCGAATTCCGACAAGGCGATCTTCTCCGTGCATTGCCATAACGATCTCGGCATGGCGGTGGCGAATTCGCTGGCCGGCATTGCCGGCGGCGCGCGGCAGATCGAATGCACCGTCAACGGCATCGGCGAGCGGGCGGGCAATGCCGCGCTTGAGGAAGTCGTGATGGCGATCAATGTGCGTAACGACAGGTTTCCGTGGTGGAACAAGATCGACACCACTATGCTGACGCGTGCATCGAAACTGGTCTCGGCGGCGACGTCGTTTCCGGTTCAGTACAACAAGGCGATCGTCGGCCGTAACGCGTTCGCCCATGAAAGCGGCATCCATCAGGACGGTGTCCTCAAGGATGCATCGACCTATGAAATCATGCGGCCTGAAACGGTCGGCCTGAAACAGTCGTCGCTGGTGCTGGGCAAGCATTCCGGGCGTCATGCCTTCGTGCACAAGCTGGAGGAGATGGGCTACAGGCTCGGCGCCAACCAGCTGGAAGACGCGTTCGTGCGGATGAAGGCGCTGGCCGACCGCAAGAAGGACATCTACGACGAGGACATCGAGGCGCTGGTCGATCAGGAGATCGCCAACGCGCACGATCACATCAAGCTGGCCTCGCTCACGGTGATCGCGGGCACCCATGGTCCGCAACGCGCCACCATGAAGCTCAATATCGGCGGCCAGATCAGAATCGAGGAAGCCGAAGGCAACGGCCCGGTCGATGCGGTGTTCAACTGCATCAAGCTGCTGGTGCCGCATGAGGCCAAGCTGGAGCTGTACCAGGTTCACGCCGTGACCGAGGGCACCGACGCGCAGGCCGAGGTGTCGGTACGGCTCGCCCACGAGGGCCGCTCGATGACAGCCAAGGCCGCCGATCCGGATACACTGGTGGCTTCCGCAAAAGCCTATCTCGGGGCGCTCAACAAGATCGTCATGAAGCGCCAGCGCGACCTGCCGGAGGCGGCTGCGAGCTGATTGCTTAAAAACGTCGCGTCACCTTTACCGTCATGGCCGGGCTTGTCCCGGCCATCCACGTCTTACGTTCAGGCAAAAACGTAGATGCCTGACAAGCCCGGGCATGACGGCTACAATTTTGCATTGCAACAAACATTGCGTCGTAGCCCCTGCTAACGGGCAATGGCCTTTGCTGGCAATCGTCTGTATTGGTGCCGCTGGTATACAAGGACGGGAGTCGCGATCACGCGCTCCCCAAAATCAATCAGGAGGAAACATGCGCAAACTGATTTTGGCTGCGGCATCGATCGCGGCTTTGGCCCTGATCGGCCCGGCCTCGGCGCAGGCGCCGATCGTCATCAAGTTCAGCCATGTGGTGGCCTCAGACACGCCCAAGGGCAAGGCGTCGGACAAGTTCAAGGAACTGGCCGAGAAGTACACCGCCGGCAAGGTCAAGGTCGAGGTCTATCCGAACTCGACGCTGTACAAGGACAAGGAAGAGCTGGAAGCGCTGCAGCTCGGCGCGGTGCAGATGCTGGCGCCGTCGAACTCGAAGTTCGGCCCGATCGGGGTGAAGGAATTCGAGGTATTCGATCTGCCCTACATCCTCCCCGATCTCACCACCTTGCGCAAAGTCACTGACGGTCCGCTGGGTGCCCGCCTGCTCAAGCTGCTCGATTCCAAAGGCATGACGGGTCTGGCCTATTGGGACAACGGTTTTAAGGAAATGAGCGCGAACAAGAAGCTGATCGCGCCTGCGGACTACAAGGGTGTAAAATTCCGCATCCAGTCGTCCAAGGTTCTCGAAGCGCAATTCCGCGCGCTGGGTTCGATCCCGCAGGTGATGGCGTTCGGCGAAGTCTACCAGGCGCTGCAGACCGGCGTGGTCGACGGCCAGGAGAACACCTGGTCGAACATCTACACCCAGAAAATGCATGAAGTGCAGAAATACGCCACCGTCACCAATCACGGCTACATCGGCTACGTCGTGGTCGTGAACAAGAAATTCTGGGACGGCCTGCCCGCCGACATTCGCACCCAGCTCGACAAGGCGATGAAGGAAGCTACCGCCTATGGCAACGGCCAGTCGGCCAAGGAAAACGAGGACGCGCTGGCCGAGATCAAGAAGAGCGGCAAGACCGAAATCATCGCTCTTACGCCGGAACAGGACATCGCGATGCGCAAGGCGATGGAGCCGGTCTACAAGGATGTCGCAACCCGCGTCGGCCAGCCGCTGATCGACGAGTTTCTCAAGGAGACCGGTCAGGCCGGTCACTAGCGCGATAGCGGCGGGCCTTTTTCGACTTGATGGGTACCCGCGCGCTATTTCTCATCCGTCATGGCCGGGCTTGTCCCGGCCATCCACGTCCTTCTTGTTGCGCAGGATTTAAGACGTGGATGCCCGGGACAAGCCCGGGCATGACGAACTTGCTATAAAAGGCGCGATCTGCCGGCCGCGTTTCCGGCCAAGTTCTAAAGGGGGCTTTGGTGCTGCTTCGTATCCTTGATCGTCTCGAGGAAATCCTGATCAGTACGCTGATGGGCTTGGCGACGGTGCTGGTTTTCGTTTCCGTCCTGCACCGGTTCGGCACCGGCATTCCGTTTCTCTATCCTTATCTGATCCAGGTCCACATCGCCTGGACCCAGGAACTTTGCATCTACATGTTCATCTGGATGGCGAAGTTCGGCGCCGCCTATGGCGTGCGGACCGGCATCCATGTCGGTGTCGATGTGCTGATCAACCGGCTCAATCCGCGCTGGCAAAAGAAAGTCATTCTGTTCGGGTTGCTCGGCGGTGCGCTGTTCACCTTTATCGTCGGCACCATGGGCGCGAAGTTCGTTTATGAGTTGATGTACACCGACCAGGTCTCGCCCGACCTCGAACTGCCGAGTTGGCTGGTCTATGCCTGCATTCCCCTCGGCTCCTATCTGATGTGCTTCCGCTTCCTCCAGGTGTGCTGGACTTACTACTGGACCGGCGACCTCCCGCACCATGACGCGACGCATGTCGAAGGCATCGAGGTCACCAGCGCAAAAGCGCCGATCGCGATCGGAGAAGCGTAATGAACGCTACTCTCATTTTCGTGCTGCTGTTTGCCCTGATGCTGACGGGCATGCCGATTTCGATTTCGCTCGGCCTCACCGTTCTGACCTTCCTGTTCACGATGACGCAGGTGCCGATCGAAAGCGTCGGCCTGAAACTGTTTTCCGGTCTCGACAATTTCGGCATCATGGCGATTCCGTTTTTTATCCTTGCCGGCACTTTCCTGACCCGGGGCGGCGTGGCGCGGCGGATGATCGCGTTTACAACCTCGCTGGTCGGTCACTTTCCCGGCGGTCTCGGACTGGCCGGCGTCGCCGCCTGCGCGATGTTTGCTGCGATCTCGGGGTCGAGCGTGGCCACCGTGGTGGCGATCGGCTCGATCATGATGCCGGCCATGGTCGAACACGGCTATCCCAAGCGGTTCGGCGTCGGCGTGATTTCGACCTCCGGCGCGCTCGGCATCCTGGTGCCGCCCTCGATCATTCTGGTGCTGTACGGCGTTTCCACCAACACCTCGATCGGCGCGCTGTTCATGGCCGGCGTCGTGCCGGGGATCATACTGGCGTCGATGCTGGCGGCGGTCACCTGGTTCATCGCGTGGCGCAGGGACTATCCGCGCATGCCGATCGAAGGTGGCCGCAGCACCTTCCACGCCACGCTGTCGGCGTCGCTCGGATTGTTTGTCAGCCTGGCTGTAACCGGGATTCCACCGATCATTTTCGCAAGGCTAATGCTGTTTGTGACTCCGGCGGCGGACCGTTCGAGTGGTTATTTTGTGACGGTCTTGGCGACCGCGGCATGGCTGGTGGTTTGCTCGCTGCTATTTCCGCGAAGGTATACACCGCCTCTCAGATTCGAGGCGCGCAAGGTCTGGGATGCCTACTGGGAGAGCATCTGGGGCCTGCTGCTGATCGTCATCGTGCTCGGGGGCATCTACGGCGGAATCTTCACGCCGACCGAGGCTGCCGCCGTTGCCGCGGTCTATGCCTTTGTCATCACGGTGTTCGTCTACAAGGAATTGAAGCTGCCCGAAGTACCGAAGAAGGTGTTGCTGCAGGCGGCCAGCATGAGCTCGATGCTGCTCTACATCATCACCAACGCGGTGCTGTTCTCGTTCCTGATGACGAGCGAGCAGATTCCGCAGGAGATGGCGGCGTGGATCATCGACAAGAATTTCTCGATCGTGGTGTTCTTGCTGGTCGTCAACATCATCCTGCTGCTCGCCGGAAACGTGATGGATCCGTCCTCGATCCTGCTGATCATGGCGCCGATCCTGTTTCCGCTGGCGACCAAGCTCGGCGTGCATCCGGTCCATCTCGGCGTGCTGATGATCGTCAATACCGAGGTGGGGCTTTGTCATCCGCCTGTCGGACTCAATCTCTACATCGCCTCCAGTATCGCCAAAATGGGGATCAGCGAAATCACCATCGCGGTGCTGCCGTGGCTGTGCGCGATGCTGGTCTTCCTCGGGCTGATCACCTATGTCCCGGAAATCTCGCTATGGTTGCCGCGGCTGCTCGGCATGATCTGAACGGTCGATGAACGGCGTCACATCACATTTTGGTGGGAGGGACCACCTTTCCAAACCGTAAGTTGATTGCGCCATAACGCGCGCTCATCCTTGGGCAACCTTTTCAATGGAGGTTCGCATGAAGAAACTTCTTCTCGCCGGCACCGCAGCGCTTGTCATCGCCGGGTCCACCGCCGTCTATGCCCAGCACCGTCCCTGGTTCCACAATCACTCCCGCATGAGCGTCGAAGATCGCGCCGCCTTCGCGGACGCGCGGATCGCGGCCGTCCATGCCGGATTGAAGCTCAACGCCGACCAGGAAAAGCTGTGGCCGCCGGTTGAAACCGCGGTGAAGGAATTCGCCAAGCTCCGGATCGACCGCGCCAATGCGCGCATGAACGCGATGCGCGACGACAACCGTGACCGACAGGCGTCCGACGATCCTGTGGCGCGCCTGCGCGAGCGTGCCGAGACCATGGGGACCACGGCTGCGGCGTTGAAGAAGATCGCCGACGCCGCCGATCCGCTCTACAAGACGCTCGACGACGGCCAGAAGCGCCGTCTTGCCATCCTGACCCACATGGAAGGCCGTTTTGGCCGCGACGGCTGGCGGCAACGCGATCGCGGCTTCGACCGCGACGACGGCGGCGATCGGGATCGCGGCGGCGATCGTGGTTATGAGCGGGATCGCGGACCCGGACGCGATCGTGAGGGACGAGGCGGCCCCGAGCGGCTTTGATCGCGCGACGCGGGTCTGCCCCGAACAGGCAGAAAGCCGCCGGATTCCGGCGGCTTTTTCGTGTTTCGGGACAACAGCTTCCGCAAGGGAAAAGCACCTGACCTTTGCTGGACATCGGGGAGTCGCTTTGCTAAACGACGCCCTCTTGTGAAGGCTTTTTCCGGACTGGTTCCGGGCGCATAGCTCAGTTGGTAGAGCAGATGACTCTTAATCATCGGGTCCCAGGTTCGAGCCCTGGTGCGCCCACCAAAGCCGCCTGGAAGACCCTCAACGTCTCATCATGACCTGAGCGGAGCGGCCGTATCGTGATGTCGGCCCGCGAAAGACGCTGCGCGCACGAGTTCGCGGCACTGTCAACGGACGGTTGATGAAAGTTGCCTCCGAGATCGCGGACCAGAGTCGAGATCGCAGTCCGATATGTCGCTCACCGCACCGGCGCGGCGGCGTAAGCCCGAAGCAAGCCGGATGTCATTGAATTCGCTTGCTTAAAGAGCCGAGCGGCGGCTGTGGCGAGTTGTCGCAGGCTGAACGGCGCGAGAACGCGCGACTTGCATGACCCGTCCGACAACAATGGATACAATTGTTACGAGAAGGAAACTCGTATGATCGTGGTGAGGGTGTTGCTCCCGATGCGTCCGATGCGGAGTTGTCTCGGGAATGGACGTAGAACGAGCGCCGGGAAGCTGGCGGTTGCGGGGGGCGAGTGAGCGTGTGCGGCTTGTGCGGCGTCGGATTCCTGCCGGCCGTTTCGCCGGCAGCCAATATTGAAATGCAATCTACGCGCGCCGCGTCTCTGTGACCAATGCCGATCAAGGGAAAGGGGAATTGTTCTACCGCGCGGTCTGGCCGGCTTCGCAGGTTGTCCTCGATTTCGAGTTGCGCGGCGCCGCAGCGCTTGCCGACCTGCCTTGTGTGACGTCCGTATCATGAATGTAGTTGCTGATCCTCGAAACGTAACCGCCGACCCAACGGGCAATCGTCCCGCATTCCCGGTGTCACTTCTGTCCTTCATCCTAGTCGCCAAATTCCTTGGCGTCCCGGCCGATCCGGCCCAGATCGTCCATGACCATGGCGAGCCAGGTGAGCGCTACAGCCTGGAAGATCTGGCCCGGATCGCCAAGCGCCTGAACATCGTCGCCCGGATCAAGCCTGTCGCCGTCGCGGAACTCCACAAGGTGCCTTTGCCGGCGCTCGCCGAATTGAAGGACGGCGAGGCCGCCATCCTGCTCAAGGTCGATCAGCAGCCGGACGGGACGCGCTTTTTGATCCAGCGCGGCGACGGCGAGCGCCCGGAAGTGTGGTCGGCGCAGGATTTCGATCGCCAATTTGCCGGGCGTTTGCTGCTGATGACGACGCGCGAGCTGATGGCCGGCGTCGCCCGCCCGTTTGACATCAGCTGGTTCATTCCCGCGCTGGTGAAATATCGCGGGCCGCTGCGCGACGTGTTGATCGGGTCCTTCTTCCTGCAACTGATGGGGCTGATCTCGCCCATCTTCTTCCAGCTTGTCATCGACAAGGTGCTGGTCCATCAGTCGCTGACGACGCTCGACGTGCTGGCGATCGGGCTCGCGGCCGTGCTGACCTTCGAGACCGCGTTGTCGGCGCTGCGCAACTGGCTGTTTGCGCACACCACCAACCGCGTCGACAGCGAGCTTTCGGCGCGGCTGTTCCGGCATCTTCTCAACCTGCCATTGTCGTATTTTGAGGCGCGCCGGGTCGGCGACAGCGTCGCCCGCGTGCGGGAGCTCGACCGCATCCGGGAATTCCTCACCTCGAACTCCGTCACCGTCGTGATCGACCTGTTCTTCACGGTCGTGTTCTTCGCGGTGATGTACGTCTACAGCCCGTTGCTGACCCTGATCGTCACGCTGTCGATCCCGCTCTATGTCGCGATCTCCGTTATCGTGACACCGCCGCTGCGCGCCCGCCTCGACGAGAAATTCCGCCGCGGTGCAGAGAACCAGTCCTTCCTCGTCGAAAGCGTCACCGGCATCGGCACGCTGAAGGCGATGGCGGTCGAGCCGCAGATGCGGGCGAAATGGGAGAAGCAGTTCGCGGGCTATACCGCCACCGGATTTCAGGTTGCGACGCTGGCGAACTGGGGCAGCCATCTCATCCAGCTGGTCTCCAAGCTGACCACGGTCGCGATCCTGTTTTTCGGCGCGAAGGCGGTGATCGCCGGCGACCTTTCCGTCGGGTCGCTCGTTGCCTTCAACATGCTCTCCGGACGCGTCGCGCAGCCGATCCTGCGCCTCTCCCAGCTCTGGCAGGATTTCCAGCAGGTCCGCATCTCGGTCGATCGGCTGGGCGACGTGCTGAACGCGCCGGCCGAGCCCGACCACAATCCCAACAGGGCGAGCCTTCCTCCGATCAAGGGCGCCGTGAACTTCGATCAGGTTCGTTTCCGCTATCGGCCCGATGCGCCCGAGGCATTGCGCGGCGTCACGCTTTCGATTCGGCCCGGCGAGATGCTCGGCGTCGTCGGGCCCTCCGGTTCGGGCAAGTCCACGCTCACAAAGCTGGTGCAGCGCCTCTATGTCCCGGAGCAGGGCAGGGTGCTGGTCGATGGCGTCGATCTCGCCCTCGTCGATCCGGCCTGGCTGCGGCGGCAGATCGGCGTGGTGCTGCAGGAGAACATCCTGTTCAACCGCTCGGTACGCGAAAACATCGCGCTGGTCGACACCACCATGCCGATGGACCGGGTCATCGCCGCCGCCCAGCTTGCCGGCGCGCATGACTTCATCCTCGCGCTCTCGCATGGGTACGACACGGTGATCGACGAACGCGGCGCCAACCTCTCGGGCGGGCAGCGCCAGCGCATCGCCATCGCGCGAGCGCTGATCGGCAATCCGCGCATCCTGATCCTCGACGAGGCGACCAGCGCGCTGGACGCCGAAAGCGAGGAAGTGATCCAGCAGAACCTCGCCGGCATCGCGCTCGGCCGCACCGTCATCATCATCGCGCATCGCCTTTCCGCCGTCCGCAAATGCGACAGGATCGTCACCGTCGAAGCCGGCGAGATCACTGAAATGGGGGATCATGCGACGCTGCTTGAGGCGGGTGGCCGCTACGCCCAGCTCTACACCAAGCAAATGGGGCTCGGCGCATGACCGCGTGGGTAGCTAATCGCTTTCCGACCCTCGCCAAGCACTGGGCGGTGCTGCGGGCGAGCTGGGGCATGCAGAACGAGGCCGATCGCAACAAGCGCGACATCTCCGATCACGAGTTTCTGCCCGCCGCCCTCGAGATCATGGAGAAGCCGCCGAGCCCCGGTTTGCGCATGCTGCTGCTGATGACCTGTGCCTTCTTCACCGCGGCGCTGCTGTGGTCGGTCATCGGCACGGTCGACGTGGTGGCGGTGGCGAGCGGCAAGATCATCCCATCCAGCAAGGTCAAGACCATCCAGCCGCTGGAAATCGGCCAGGTGCGCGCCATCCATGTCGGCAACGGCCAGCATGTCGAGGAGGGCCAGCTGCTGGTCGAGCTCGATCCGACGCTCGCGACCGCCGACGAGTCGCAGGCGCGGCAGAACCTGCTTGCGGGCAAGCTCGTGATGGCCCGCAATGCGGCGCTGCTCGCCTATCTCGACGGCCATCCGACCGGCTTCATCGTGCCGGAAGGCGCACCCGCCTCGACCGGCGTGGTCGAAGAGCACTTCGTCCGCGCCAGCATCGCCGAATACGAGGCGCAGATCGCGAGCCTGCAGCAGCAGATCGCGCAGCGCGCGGCCGAACTCACTTCTTCCGAGGCCGAAATCAACAAGCTGCGGCTCACGCTGCCGCTGGTCAACCAGCAGCTGGTCGCCCGCAGGATGCTCACCGAACAGGGAAATTACGCGCGCCTGAAGCTGCTCGAATACGAACAGGTTCGCATGGAGCATATCCAGAATATCGACGTGCAGCTCGCCAATGCCGAGAAGTCGCGCGCCGCGATGACCTCGCTGGAGGCCGAAATCCGCAAGCTGCGCGAGACCTTCGGCAAGACCGCCGTGACCGAACTGGTGCAGGCCCGCGACAAGGCGGAGCTTGCGGCCGAAGAGCTGCGCAAGACCACGCGGCGCCGCGAGTTTCTACAGTTGCGGGCGCCGGTCGCCGGAACCGTGCAGCAACTCGTGGTTGCGACCATCGGCGGCGTGGTGCAGCCGGCACAGCCGCTGATGATGATCGTCCCCGACGGCGCCGAGATCGAGGTCGAAGCCAACGTGCTGAACAAGGACGTCGGCTTTGTCCGGGAAGGCCAGCCGGTGCGGGTCAAGCTGGAGGCGTTTCCTTTCACCGACTATGGGCTGGTGCCGGGGATCGTCGAGGGCATCAGCCGCGATGCGATCGATCTGTCGCAATCGAACGGGCAGGCGCAGCGCGACGAGAAGAACCGGCCGATCCAGCCCGGCCTCGTCTATGCGGCGCGCATCCGCCTGCTGGAGACGAGTATCCGCATCGCCGGCCGGCGCCAGGCGCTGGGACCCGGGCTGTCGGTGCAGGCCGAGATCAAGACCGGCGAACGGCGGATCATCCAGTACCTGCTGTCGCCGATCACGCAGGCGCTGGACGAGGCGGGCCGGGAGCGGTGACGCCCCGATTGTCATCCCGCACCTAGATTGTCATCCCCGCGAACGCGTGGAACAAGTAATCGCCGCCGTTCGTACGAATCTCGGGCGGCCCGGAGTACTGGGTCGCCCGGTCAAGCCGGGCGATGACGTGTGAGAGTGTTGCGCGCTCGCACATCACCACCGCTGTCGTCCTCGCGAAAGCGGGGCCCATAACCACCGTGGTGATGAGAACGTTGTTTCCGCGAGTCACTAACACCTTCCGCCTCACTGCCGACGGTGTCTATGGGTCCCCGCTTTCGCGAGGACGACAGCGGAGTATGTGTCGGCGTTCTGCGCAAGATTTCTTGAATTCAAATTTCAAACAGCCAAGCGTCAGCGTCCTCGCGCCGCCGCGCGAGT
>Ga0210392_10000070_pt1 | contig 93615 bp, 73 predicted proteins | sample IncBWC30OmetaG_FD_161057 | JGI IMG/M metagenome (GOLD analysis project Ga0210392, IMG submission 161057) | Forest soil microbial communities from Barre Woods Harvard Forest LTER site, Petersham, Massachusetts, United States - Inc-BW-C-30-O ... | reverse complement strand
AGCAGCGCAGCGGCGACGAGAAAAACACCCTCTTCGCCGTCAACATGGAAGCCGCGATCGAGATCAGCCGGCAGATCCGCCTCCGCAACCTCGGCGGCCTGATCATCCTCGATTTCATCGACATGAAGGAGCGGCGCCACCGCAACGCCGTCTATGAAAAGATGGTCGAGCTCATGTCCACCGACAAGGCCAAGACGCACATCCTGCCCATCTCGCAGCTCGGCATCATGCAGATGACCCGCCAGCGCCAGCAGGAATCGCTCTCGTCCAACCTTTACACCGACTGCCCCTACTGCCGCGGACGCGGCATGGTGAAAAGCGCCACGACGATGTCGGTCGAACTCCAACGCAAACTCTCCTCGGTCGTGCGTCGCCTCCAAGCCCGCGGCGACGGCAAGGAATATTCGCTCCGCGTGCTCGTGCACCCGGGGATCCTCGAACGCCTTCGCAGCGAAGACGCCGAGCTGCTGGTGCGCATGGAAAAACTCTTCGGCGTCAAGCTGGCCTTCCGCGCCGACCCGGCCTACCACGTGGAGAACTTTAAGATCATCAACGCGCTGACGGGAGAAGAATACCGATAACGCGTACCGCCGCGGCACGCGGAACATCCAACATCGAACACCCAACATCCAACGTCGAAGTTCATTCGGCGTTGGATTTTTTGTGGGCGGGGTGCCCCCGTGGCCTCCGTAGCTTTAGCGAAGGATGGCTCACCCCGCAAAATTGGTAGGGCCCGTTGCCCTCAACGGGCCGCGGGCGGCTGGGGACAGCCGCCCCTACCGTGCGCGCCGATAAAACTGATCTCGTGGTGGAGAGCGCGGCGTCTTCTTCGATTGTCATTCAGAGCGCAGCGAAGAATCCCCTTTTTGAGGGCGGGTGCCGTTTTCTGCTTTTACACGAGAAGGCTACCCAAAGGCTTTCCAAGTATAGCAAGCATATACTCTCGATCGCCGAATTGATTTTGGGTTCTAATTAAATTATCATGATTTCCGGGAACCCAATCCATGTTTGATGGCAATTGGGGTGGAACAAAGCCTTCGATGATTTGATACTCCAAGACCAATTGGAAAATCCCCGCGACGATCTCACGCGAACCAAAGTTCGCCGCATTCACGCCTCGAAGACCACCTCTAAACATCCATATCTTATGGACAAGTTCTACCAATCGATCCTTGGCGCGCTTAGCAAGTCTTCCGTCTCGTTCAGCTGCAATGAAAGCGGATATGCAGTGAGACACAGCCGCGCCAATGGGATGTCGAGAATTAAGATCGTCGTTACCCGAGCTGCAAAACTGCGTAAACGGATGAGCGAATGGCAACGGAAGCAACGCCGGCTTTTCGGCAGGCACGGATGAGACTATCGCCAGGATTTTTCTTTGGAGCGGTTGCAGTCGTTCCGGCGCACTGCGCGCGATAGAGATGCTTTCAACAACTAACGGATCATTCAGGAGTTTTGTACGATAAGTGCTTGCGCGCTGAATCCGTGCTATATGCTCTCTTTCAACTGCCGTCGATACCACGAAAACGTATTGAACAAGCGGTGCGGATGTCGGCCCGGGGCCATTGAGGAACTGGATCCGTGATAAAAGAAGATACTTTGAAACCCAATAGTTGGTTATTTCCAACGCAACGCGTAGCGGTGCACTGAATTGAATATTAATCGATTCAATTAGTGATATCGGTCCTTGCCAACAAAATTCAAAATTATTCGGCACACGTACCTGAAGCCATTGGTTACATATAAGCGCTCGTACAGCCTGACCTAACTCTCGCGGGACCACCGGCACTTCGTCACCATCTTTCGGCGGCGATTCGCGCACCTCGATGCCCTTTCCAGGGACCATCCATGCGGTAGGCATATATAAGGGATCATTCTCTTCGATAAATGATAGCGCTGGGACACGAAACACGGAACCAATCCACCCCAAACGATGGAATCGGTCGGAAGGCGTAAGAGGAGAAGACATTTTCACGAACAAAGCTTTTACAGCTTCAACTATTGCGGCCAAAATCTCATCATCCCACTTCTCCATTTCTGTGTTTAAAGCTGTTCGAGCAAGATTGGTTTGCACACTACCGACCGATGGTAAATTTACATGTATCATCGGCAGAGGGAATACTTGCTCCAATCGAAGCAACTTGGTATTTGTAATTCTATCCAGACGAATGCCGTCGCGATATACCGCGAACAACGTATGCCGAGGCATCTCTTTGATCTCAGAGTACTGCATAGGTGTCAGCCAACCGATTCTCTCGCCAATGATTGCAGATGTGTCGCGATCGCGCCATATCACTGCATTTCTCTGCATGCTTACTCCGTGTTCAATATCCACATTTGAGAAATCCCAATGTTCATTTTTTGGCTTTGGAAACACTATCCATCCTCGGTATTCTTTTGTGCCGGGCAGCTGTGACAACTCGAAGCAATGCTCGACCATCTGCTGTTTCGCCAGAGGAATGCACTCTGGCTCCGTAACTTCGTCCCACGGATAAGCACGCGAAAGTTGATGTACCTTAACCGTATCCTCGAATTCTTCGGCTTCAATTTGAGCGTCGCAATCGGGATGAAGAATTAGCGTGGCCGGCGAGGTCGGATTTCCAGGCCAAGTCTCTATAATATGGATCGGGTATTTAACAAAACCAGCGATTTCGCACAAATATTCGGTGATCTTCAGCGTTCGTAAATGTACACCGTCAAAATTAGAAAGCTCTGTTTCACCAATTGCATTCGCTGCGTTGATGCGTTCTTTCTTCAACCTCACTGCTTTTAAATGCAATCTTACTTCGGTCCCTGGATGGAAATCTTCGGCGATATCTTTGACAATGAACTGCCGATCGACCGAAGGAATCTTCAGAAAGAGACGCCGAGCGCGATGTTCGTCTGCGCTTGGTAAGCGCCCGTCATGCTGAGCCATAGTTGGAGCGCATACGGGGTCATGGTAGGTTTTAATTTCAAGTCCATCGGATGCCATGAAGCAACTAAGGATTCCCACGCCAAATCTCGAAATTGGCTCGAACCCAAACTCCTGTCGCTCAAATTCGCGACTTCTGTAATAGCTGACACCCGCAACTGAAAAGTAGTTTCTAATAATATGCTCATCCATGCCTATTCCGTAATCCCGGCACGTAATAATAATATCACCATTAGCTTGATGATCAGCACGGAAGTAAATTGTTGTGTCGAATGGCCGTGATCGCAACTTTTTTAAGCTGCCATGGTCAATATCTGCATGTTTTGCGAGACGTACGCTAATAGCATCGATCGAGTTCTGCAGGAGCTCGCGAAGAAAAACATATTGGTTGCCTTCATAAATATCATCGCTAAGTATCCGAAACATTGCCGCCCTATCGAAGCTAAATCTAAAATCGACTGGCCGTAACGATCCTGTCGGGATGTTCCACTCTAGCATAAGAAAATCTAGTCCGTATTTAGTAGGGACATCACGAACTGAGATCTCCGATGTACGTCGGATTTGCTCTTCACAGTATCGTTTTAAATCCTGGATTCCGGCCCATACTTCCTCGTCTTCAATAGTGGATGTTTGAATTTTTATTGCACGGCCTAACTTTAAATTGGCGACGGACACAGCATTCAGAACACGATGTTTTTTCCACTCGAGTGCTGAACGATTGTCAGTCGGGCTAACGAACCGCCAGAGAGCAAAGGGCGTTCTATCGTCTGTGATATGAAAAAGGTCGATGAGTCGCACCTGCAACGCCAGTGCGAGTAAATGGGTAGTCTGTCCGGCGACTTTGTATTCACGTTGGAATCGATCGGGATTGTCCAGCGAGGCGAAGTCGAGCCAGTGCCCTTCGCAGAGACGTCCAATGGCATCGCCAATGGCAGAATGTTCGTGAAAAAATGCGCGCACGCGTACAGCACTTCTGCGAGCATGAGTTTGGCGAACATACTCCCGTAAGTTCTGGTCAGGAATTGTAGCTATCTCTGAAATCGGTTCACGTCGCAGCCCTTCTGATCTCATGAATTTATTCATGCGATCATATTCATCAGAAAGCGGAGCAAACGTATCTCGTAGCAGTGACGGATGTGCACCAGCTTTCAGAAATCGTTTCTCGTCACTGCCTACAGCCATGCCCCAGTCGTGTGCATAGAGCGCGCTAGCAAGGAGAAAAAGTTCTGCCGCATTTAACTGTATATATACTTGATCAAAAAAAGTGTCTGCCAACTGAAATAGCTTCGCGACATGAAGTGGTTCGTCGTGGGGCGTGAACTCCGGAAATAATACTTGAGTGTTTCCAATTTGCGAAGCGACAATATCGCGCAATCTTCCAAATTCGGATACTAGTGATACGCTTCCCGCCGGCAATGCGCTCAGTTTATCGTGGAAAGCGAAGAGCAGTTTGCTCTTTCGCACCACTTCGTGCACGGTTGGTAAAGTTTTCTCGAATGGATCGTCCACATATGACACATTTATAAGGATATCTAACCGGGTCAAACCCTGCTTTCTTTGGCCGATCCGAACGGCTGGGCCGATCCCGAAGGGGTCATGTCTTGACTCTTGACAGGGCCGATCCCGAAGGGGTCATGTCTTGACTCTTGACAGATCCGGCAGGCAACGGCCGCGGGCAATGAGCAGCGCGCAGCCAGACGGGTCGCCCGCTAATTCACGCTGATTTTTTCCGCGGAAAATCCGGGATATATAGCCAAGGCAAGGGGAGGGAAACGCTGGTTGCATTGCGACGCACACACCGTAGCCTATCCGGGTACATTTCACCCATGGGCATTGCTGATAAGTTCAGGCGGCCAAAGGCTTCGTCCGAAGAAAGTGACGGAGCCGAGCTTCTGGCCCGCGCCAGGTTGATGGAAAGAAACTGCCACTTTGAAGCTGCTCTCGCATCGTACCGGGACATTGCCGCGAGGTATTCTCATCTTCCTGTCGGAAAAGAAGCTCAAACTGCATTCGAAGCCTTCTGTCCGAAACAAGCAGAACGAGAGGGTGATGAAGTGAAGAAAATTCAAGATCCCGGGATGAGACTCGCAGAATCGCAGCCGATACCACCTGCGCCGCAATTCTGGAAAAATCCTCGCGTGGCTGCGCTGCAATTCTGGGAAGATTCTCACTTGGGTTGCTGGTCGATAATCACACCGATTTTGGCCGCCGGTGTGACCATTATCTGGCTTTCCTTTTCTGAACCTGAACCGTCGCTAATCACCTCTGGCCTATGGGCTCTGCATTTTTCGCACGGATTCGGGTGGATCGTCGGGCTGTGGACCGTTGCTTCGATGATTGGCGTGGCTTTCGCTCGCGGCTCACGAAGGAATGGGGAGCGCTGGCCGCTCATCGCGACGGTTGGTCTGCTCGTGAATATTGTGGCTCTAGGTATTACTTTTGGTATTTATCGCCAATCGATCATTTTCCCTTTGTTCGAAAAAGTACTGCTCAAGCCATGAAAAATGGGCAACTCGAGGGGTCGGGCCGACCCCGCGGGCTGGTTGCGCCGGGCGAACCATGGTTTTGGGGCCGCTTTTCACTCGTAAATTCGAATTTTGACGGCCTACCCCCTTTTGAGGCGTTCGTTCTGCAACGGCAGGTTAGACATTCACGCCGGTCGGGTTAAAAAAACGTGGCGGTGGATGGTTAAATCCACCGCCATGTTTTAGCCCTTGGGCCCTACTTATGGCACGGGTAGTTGCAAGGCGGGACGGCTTGGTTTTTTCCCTGCCAGTATTGGATTCCAGGACCGGCATGGGCTTGGGAAACGAACAGACCCAGCCCCAAAATGAGTATTGAGGCCAAGCTGATTGATTTTGCTGAGATATATGGAGTTTTCATGGATTTCTACGGGTTAATATAGGCGAGGGGTTAAGATCGCCTGTTACCAATATGAGCCCTGCAATAGCAGGTATATTCCAAACGCTCTTTAATCTTTCGAAAATCTCCCGGCAGTGAGTTGCGGCCAGGTTCCAATCGAACAAATTATGCGGGAATAGACCTGGCCCCACGAACTCTTATTCAAAAGACCCTTCATGAAAATCTTTAACCCCAAGGTTCACGGTATTCTGGATTATGCTGTCGTCGTCGCGTTCGCGCTTGCGCCAACGGTGCTGGGACTTTCCGGGCTGCCTGCGACCATCTCGCATCTGCTCGCTGCCATCCATCTGATCCTGACTTTAACGACAGCGTTTCCGCTCGGGGTGGTTCGGATCGTACCCCTGCCGCTGCATGGCGCAATCGAGCTTGTCGTGTCCATTGCGCTCATTGCGTTGCCCTGGATCTTCAAATTCGCTCCGGATGTGGTTGCACGAAATTTTTATGTCAGCGCCGGAGCACTCATTTTCGCGGTGTGGTTGGTTACGGACTACAGGACCATACCAAAGGCCGATCCAAAGGGGTCAAACCCTGCTTTCTGACATCCTGGGGATTTCTTAGGGACAGGTCAAAAAAGTGAGAGACGGCCGGAAAACCTGACCCTGTCGGAGTGCCTTTTGCCCGCGGAGGCGGCGTTAGGGACAGATCAAAAAAGTGAAGGACGGCCAGAAAATCGCGCTAGGGGCCGATCCGAAAGGGTCATGCCGTGAAAATCAGAAAAATCAGGAGATCGCTGGTTTGCCAAGTGTGTCGGCTACCGCGAAACTTCTGTTTCCATTATTTACGGCATGACCCTTTCCGGTTTCGTTGGTCCCCTGAACGGCCTTTAGCTCGAGAGAAAGTGGGAGACGGCGATACCCAGACCCGCGAAGACGAGCATGTAGCCACTTAGGGTCAAATCGCGATTGCGCCTTTTCGCGAGGTCTTCGGTCATTTCGCCTCTCCTTACGCGCTCAAGGCGAGCAGCCGCCTGCTGCTTTCTGCTGCTGAGGAAAATGCATCCGGAGAGTGTACACATAACAGCCATTGGCACATCGAACGACGAAAGCCATTCGAAGCCGGACTGTCGCGAGATAGCCAACAACTCGCTATAACCGGTCTTCGTATTTGTATCCGAGTCGCCAAGATCCTTGCCGGCTTTTAATCGATAAATCCCCTCGGCCAGACCTTCTACATATAAACGGAATGCTTCCTGAAATCTCCTGCTTGTGTGCGACACATCGATCTTCCTAAGTGCCGCCACGAACGCTTCGGCTGACTCGATGCCCGGACCGGCTTTTAATCGCTCGTTGTTGGCCTCGCCCAAGGCGACAAAAGCGTCGCGATTGCTATTTACTGTTCGTGCGTAATTTAACCAGAAGGCTGACGCCACCAAGCAGGCTGCGATGGAGACAGCTAATATCGTCTTTGGCTTCACGGTAGGGCTGATCCGAAGGGGTCAAACCACTACCTTCGCAGTGGAATGTTTGGTTCTGCAAGATTTTTAGGGACAGGCCGATCCAAAGGGACGATTTTTAGCGGCAGCCCGAGGGGGTCGGGCCTCTACTTTCTGAATTTTGTGAATGGCCGTCCACCAAATCGCTTCAATTCACATAATTGATGAAGTAGAGGACTGACCCCGTATGGGCGACCAAGTTGCCGTGGCAATACGTCACTACCACCATCCACTTGGACTTGTCTCGCTGCCATTCCCACCTACGATTTGGTCTTTTTCACAGTAATCGAACGGGATGTCGAGGGTGCGAAAGAATGTCTGATGAAAGTGCTGCTCTTTTAGCAGGCTACTTCCGAAGTTACCGTAAACGCGAGACGGATTCGGGGGTCCAAGGGGAATGGAAGGGCTCTGCGCGCCGACTCGAAAATTGAAAGCAATCAAGCCAGACCGATTATATGGTATACGTTTCCACCGGTTAACGCAGTCGAAGACAGTCATCATAACAAGGCGGGGCGTGGTTCCCGTTGGAATCTTATTGGCCTTGATATCATCCATCGCCGCAAGCCACTGCGCAAGTGTTTCCTCGGCAGTCATTGCCGTAGAGGTCACGATGAAATAGGTCCCAATTGTCGTGTGGATCACTAGTATGGCTTCAGGTCCTTGATCTTCACTCGGCTTATAGATGCCACCACGCACGTCTATTAGTCGGCCAACCGCCACATTCGTAAGGCGTTCCGAGGCGCAGCCGCATAGTCCGAACGTCATTGCACCAAGAACCACTACCAAAACTTGCTTCATTGTGAAAACCTTGCCACTCGCTTTCGCCGAACGTTGATCATGCCGCTGACAGCGATTGGACACATTTAGGTAATCGTTGGTTGGGGCTTCGTTCGAGGAAATTGTCCCTCGTAAAATTGGGGTTCGTAATTTTCCTCCAGAATATTTGCGTCGTGGATTAAATCAACGTTTTCCGGACAACCCGAGGGGGTCGAGCCTCTACTTGTTGAATTTTGTTTCAGGATTTTTTAGGGACAGGTCAAAAAATGCCTCACGAAGCGCGAACCCGACGCATGAGTTCATCATGCGAAATTGTCTTGATGCGCCCGGCTTTGAAATCAGCCAGACGCTGCCTCAATATCCGCTTGTGCGACTCCGGCACCGGCATCGAAGTTTCATCCGCAACCGAGAGCCAAAGGCGTTCTGCGAGTTCAAGACGTTCTTTCTTGGGCAGCTTCAAAAGCCCGGGAGCAACGGCGGTGGTGGCCATGGAAGAAGATTAATCCGGCTGAACGAGGAGGCAAGCGAAGTCTTAGCTCAGTTCCCGAAGGTCGGGCTGCCGACGTTGGCATTCAGTGAGGGTTTGACCCGTTTTCAGACCTTCCTCTAGCATGGGCAAAGAAAATGTTGCGGTTCATACAAATTCTGGCGGTTTGCATCGTGATGTGTGGCAGCGGCTGCTTAAAGTCCACTTTCATTCATAAAATCAGCATTGCGCCTGGCACCGATCTTTTTGTCACCCTCCAGTGGTCCATTGAGACAATAAATGTCGACGGCAGCTTAGGGCGTGTTGAACTTTCCAAGTCAGATGCAAAAGCAATTATTCAAGACGGCTCCTTGTTTATTCGAAAATCAAGCGAATCGAAGTGGGCCTGCTATAGTTCGCTGGTGCGGTCTTATCGGATTGATTTATTGGATGATCTCACGGTGTTAAGAGACAGCAAGAAAGCGGACCCCGACAAATACGTGGTTGCTCCCGGAAAAGACTGAGAGGGCGATCTAATCACCTCCGAAGCGATCCGAAGGGGTCACGCTGGGCCTTTTACCTTTTCCCGGTGCGCCCGGTCTCCTTGGAAATCCTTCGCAGAATCTCGCAGAACTTCTCCCCGGCCGGCGTGACGTCTCCCTTCTTCGCCCGGGCGATCCCAACCGGGATCACTTCGCTGGATCCGGCCACCGGACGAAGCGTCAGTCTCCTGCCAATGGCAATTTTGAAAACCGACATCGCCAGCGCAATGCCCCGTCCAGTTTCGACGGCGGTAATCAGGGAACTGGCGCTGTCGCATTCCACCGCGATCCGGGGCTTGATGCCCAGGGGAAGGAACAGGCGCTCAACGAAGGGGTAATAGTCAGGGTAATCACGACGGGAGAAACCGACGATGGGCTCGGCCGCGATTTTTTCCAGGGGAACGGCTTTGAGCCGGGCCAATCGATGCGCCGGGGCGAGCGCGACGCAAAACGGATAAGACCGCAAGGGTTCGAACTCAATGCCGTCGGGCTGCAAACTCGTGACCTCGGGCATCACCGCCAGTTCAAGCGTGCCGTCTTGAAGTCCGTCCACAATCTCGCGCCGCGAGGCGTCATGGAGCAGGACATTGACCTGGGGAAAGGCCTTTTGGTATGCGGCCAGCGCGGGCGGCAATAGTTCAACCGTTGGCGAGGGCGCGTAACCGATGTGCAAGCTGCCGTATTGTCCCCGCGCCAGGGCGCGCACTTGCTCCACGGATTCCTCGGCCAGCTCCAGGATCTGGCGGGTTCTCTCCAGGAACAGCTTTCCTTCCGCCGTGAGCGTGACGCCACGCGGGCTGCGCTTGAGCAGGTCCACGCCGATTTCATCCTCGAGGTCCTGGACCCGCCGGCTCAGCGCCGGTTGCGCGACGCACAGCTGCGCGGCCGCCTTGGTGAAATTCAGCGCTTCAGCCACCGCCACGAAATATCGAAGGTGCCGGAGTTCCATCCCGGCCCATTATGCCAAAAAGGCATGGTGGCGCAAGCTTCATGGTATTGGGCGGATCAAGGCCGATGCGTTATTCTGGACCCATGCGGTCACGGGGACCGCGCCAACAAACAAACAACCAACCAACGGAAAAAACAATCACATGAAAGCGATCCGAATTCATCAATATGGCGGGCCGGAAGTCCTGGCCCAAGTGGAAATGCCGCGTCCCACACCGGGTGCGAACGAAGTGCTCATCAAGGTCCAGGCGACCTCGGTCAATCCCTTTGACTGGAAAGTGCGGGCCGGCTACATGAAGGATTTCCTTCCCCTCACCTTTCCGGCCACGCTGGGATGGGATGTTTCAGGAACAGTGGAAGATGTGGGTGCCGATGTGACCCGGTTCAAACGCGGCGATGAAGTCTATACGCGTCTCGAAGCCGGCGGCGGGTACGCGGAGTACGCCGTCGCCAACGAAACCATCGTTGCCCGGAAACCCCGCACCTTAAGCCACGTGCAGGCGGCAGCCGTACCCACGGCGGGCCTGACCGCGTGGCAGGCGTTGTTTGAAGTGGCGCAGCTGCGCGCCGGCCAGAAAGTCTTGATTCACGCCGCCGCCGGTGGCGTGGGCAATTTTGCCGTGCAGCTGGCGAAAGCGAAAGGTGCCTACGTCATCGGAACCGCCTCGGCCAGGAATCAGTCCCTCCTGCGCGAATTGGGGGTGGATCAACCGGTCGACTACCAGAAGACGCGTTTCGAGGATGTCGCGCGGGACGTGGACGTGGTGCTCGACACCATGGGCGGCGAAACCCAGGAGCGCTCGTTCAAAACGCTCAAGCAAGGCGGCATTTTGGTGTCGATTGTCCAGCCGCCGGCGCCAGAACAGGCCGAGAAATACGGGGTTCGCGCGCTGTTCTATGGCGCGCATCCCAGTTCGTCCGACCTGGCAGAAATCGCCAGGTTGATCGACTCCGGCCAGGTCAAGCCCGTGGTTGAAACGGTGCTGCCACTGGCGGAAGCCCGCCGCGCCCACGAATTAAGCGAAGGCGGCCATGTCCGCGGAAAGATCGTTTTGAAAGCCGCGTGATCCGAAATTTCAACCCGAAACAAAACCATAAAAAGAAAGTATACCCATGAAAATCGCCATCATCATCACCCGCAGCCTGCTTGGACTGCTCTTCACCGTTTTTGGACTGAATGGATTCCTCCATTTCATCCCCATGCCACCGCCACAGGGTTTCGCGGCCCAATTTTTTGGCGCCCTGTACCTGTCGCACTACCTCGTCGCGATCTGCGCCTTTCAAACGGTCGCCGGCCTGTTGCTCCTGACGAACCGGTTTGTCCCGCTGGCCCTGGCCATCCTGGCGCCGATCCTGGTTAATATCGCGCTTTTTCACGCCACGATGGCGCCGCAAGGCGCGGGTCCGGCCGTGATCGCCGGCGCACTCTGGGCGGTGCTGTTTTATCGCTACCGCGGCGCGTTCGCCGGATTGTTCGCGGCCAAGACCGCCCTTTGAGCAGAGGGGCCAGCCCGGGCGTTTCATTTCCGAGCTGGCCATCGAACGCCAGGCATACTCTCGACCAAATCTTCACGATGAAAACCAAATTTTCCAGAATCCGTTTCGCCGGAATTTCCTGGTCGGTGGGCCTCGTATTCTCGGCTTTGTTTTTCCATTCGGCAGTGCAGGCGGTTCCGCTGTCGAAACAGAATCAAATGACATTCCTGATGGATGAAAGCCTGCGCTACAATGGCGGCGATTGGCTCAACTTGCCGAAGGATTTTTTAGGGACAGGTCAAAAAAGTGAAGAGGCAGCCCGAGGGGGTCGGTCTTCTATTTGTTTAATTTTCACTTTTGACCCAAACTGACTCTCCGTCAAATCGCAGCGACCTTAGGAATCAGGCGTCAGAGGTCAGGCATCAGGAGTCAGGATATTAGCGCCCATTAGCGGCCGTGCATGCGTAGCCCTAAGCCTGCCTGCCCTGAGCCTGACGAAAGGGTCGAAGGGGCGAAGGATGATTAAAAATCCGGATCGAGCTTCGTGCCCTTCGAGTCTTCGTGGTTAAAATAACTCGGCACGCCTGGCCGTCGCGCCCTACCCTGTTTTGTCAGACAGCTTACCACCCAACCAGTCGAGCAGCACCTGATGGAAGACCTCGGGTGCTTGAATTTGCGGCGAATGTCCGAGATCGGCGAATTCGATCAGGCGCACGTGCGGGATCCGGCTCGCGGCTTCCTTTCCGAGCTTCGGATAATTGCCCAGGGTCGCGCGGACCGCGGGAGGCGCCGCATCTTTGCCGAAGGCAGTTGTATCCTTGTCGCCGATCATCAGCAGAACCGGCATTCGCAGGTCACCAAATTCGTAAAGCACCGGCTGCGTGTAGATCATGTCCGAGAGCAGGGCCGCGTTCCACGCGACCAGCTCCCGTCCGGGACCGCGGTATAATCCAGCCAGCATCTGCACCCACCGCTCGTATTCCGGCTGCCACGTGCCCGCGTAATAGGTGGTGCGCTCATATTCGCGGATGCGATCAGCGGTCGTCTGCAGTTCCTGTTGGTACAATACATCGACGCTTTGCCAGGGCACGCCCTTGGCCTTCCAGTCCTCCAGCCCGATCGGATCGACGAGCGCGAGCTGATCGACCTGGCCAGGGTACATCAGCGCGTAGCGCACCCCGAGCATGCCGCCAGTCGAGTGCCCGACGACGGTGACGCGACTGATGCCGAGCGACGCGAGCAGCGCATGGGTGTTCCCGGCAAGCTGTTGGAAGGTGTATTGGTAGTGCGCAGGTTTGGTCGATTTGCCAAAGCCGATTTGGTCGGGAGCAATTACGCGATAACCCGCATCGCTCAGCACCGCGATCGTGCCCTGCCAGGTCGCGGCCACGTAGTTCTTTCCGTGCAACAGGATGACGACGCGTCCGTTTGGTGTCGTGGGTTTGACGTCCATATACGCCATGTGCAGTGGGATGCCCTGGCCGACGAACTCGAAATTCAGCACCGGCCAGGGGTACGAAAAACCCTCCATTTCGGGGCCATAGGCCGGAGCTTCGTCAGATGGCGTGGCGGGTCGGGCGGCCATGGACATGACCGTAGCGTCGACGAATGAGCCAATCAAGACGATAGACATTTTTTAGGGACAGGTCAAAAAAGTGCCTCCAGAACTTGACTCAAACGTCACACAACCACCCGCGGGCTGTGCTAGCATGCGGAGTTGGCGCCAAATCCTGCTGATTTAAAAACCAAGTCCTCCCTCATGAATGTCTCGATCCGTTGCGTTGTCCTGTTCCTCGCGCCTATCGCCGCGCTCCACGCCTCATCATTCCAAAATCTGAATTTTGAATCGGCCTCAGTTGCCAGCGCGCCCGCAAGCTACACCCCATGGGATGCGTACGATCCCATTTCCGCGGCCTCAGCACTTCCTTTCTGGACAGTAGAGGAAGACAACACCGGGTGTAATGCCGTCTGGAGACAACCGGTGGCCCTGGATGAAACCTCTGTGGCTTTAGTCGGCGCAAAAGGCACCCAATCCGATCCACAGTCTGGAACGCCCATTCAAGGGAAGTATAGTGTGGCGCTTAGCTCAAATCCACAGACGAGCGGGAGCGGATCTCCGTATTTCAGTTTTGCGTCGATTGCTCAAACCGGTAATGTGCCGGTGCAGGCAAAGTCCATCGTGTTCCTGATGGAAGGAGCCTACGGTCCTGCTCCGCTCGTAACCCTGGGCGGAACACCGATCAATCTCATTGCTTTGTCGGATAACAACAATGTCTACACCATGGCGGGTGATATCTCCGAATTTGCAGGGCAAAACCTTGAACTCAAGTTCCTCTGCCAGGGAACAGGCAATCGATCGGTCGACTTTGGCGAGAGCGGTTTTGAGCTGGATAACATCAGCTTTTCGACGGTCGCCATTCCCGAACCCTCCTCGTACGCAGCACTGATCGCTGGAACCGCCCTCGTCGGCACATGGATTTTTCGGAGGACAATCAAACGGGGTCAGGTTTCTAAGGGTTAAATCCCACTGATCAGGAAGTCAGCGATCAGCGACCACCAGCGCCCCGCGCAAGTCAGGGAAACCATTAGTCCTAACTTCTTCGTGTGGGATAACATGGCATTGTTTTCGCTACACGATTTTCTCATGAGCCTTCGCCCTTTTCTATTTTGCGCCGCCATCCTGGCCTTCCTGCCCGCGACCTCACGCGCCAATTTCCTCTTCACGGTCACCGACCTCGGAACGCTCGGCGGATCCACTTCGCACGGCCTGGCAGTCAACGATTACGGCCAGGTGGTCGGCGAGGCGATGACCTCGGCCGGCGTTTACCGCGCTTTCGCCTTTTGGAAAGGCACGCTGATCGATTTGGGCACGCTCGGCGGCGACTATTCCAGCGCCTCGGGCATCAATGATAATGCCCAGATCGTCGGAACGGCGACCACAGCGGCGTTTAAGGACCGCGCTTTTCTCTTCTCCTTTGCCACCGGCATCATGACCGACTTGGGCACTTTGGGCCGCGACGACTCGAGAGCTGCGGCCATAAACAATTCCGGAATTATCGTAGGCGACGCCGCGTTACCCAATGGGTCCAGCCGCGCTTTTTACTATGCCAACGGTGTCATGCACGATTTGGGCACGCTCGGCGGCGATTATTCCTCCGCCACCGCGATCGACGACAACAATGTCATTGTCGGCATTTCATCCACCCCTCCAAATCCTAGCGAATTTGTCAATCAAAGCGGTTTTGTATTTTTCAACGGCAGCATGGTCAATCTTTCGACTTTTGGCATCGGGGGACTAAATGACGTTGTCTACGTTAATGGTGTCAGCGACGCCGGTATTGCGGGCGATGAAAACGGCGATCCCCTGGGGGGATTCGGGCCATCGGGTTTCATTATCCGCGTCGACGGCACCACGGTCAACTTCGGCTCGACTGATTACGTTGCCAGCGAAGATGGAATCAACGAAGGCGGCCTGGCCGTCGGTTATGTACAACAAGTCCTGTCCTTCACTCCACAGTTTGCGTCGCTCTATGCGGGCGGCGTAAGCTACGATCTCAATGCCCTGGTCGATCTTTCCGGCAGCGACTTTACGCAGCTGACGGAGGCCAAGGCCATCAGTAATACCGGCTATATCGTGGGAAATGGCACGACCAAGAGCGGTGCAGTCCACGCCTTTTTACTGACCCCAATTCGGACGCCGTAGGGCCGATACTTGTTTAATTTCCTTTTTTGACCCAACATGATGTTGGTCATTGGTTATTGGTCATTGGTCATTGGCTGCCAGACTCAAACCGACTGTCCGTCAAATCAGGGCAACCTCCCTCCTTCGCCCCTTCGACAGGCTCAGGGCTACGGAGGGCACGGCAGGGACAGGGCAGCCCGAAGAGGGGTCGGGCCTCTACTTTTTGAATTTTGTGAATGGCCACCCATCAAACCCACTGCCAATTTACATAATTAATGAAGTAGAGGACTGACCCCGTCGCGGCGCCCTTTCGAACGCTAATCGAGAACGGTTACGTTTACAGAGGTGAAGTCGCTGCACGTCTTTGCTAATTGGACTTCAAATTTGTCGATTGCCAGGCGGCGACTTTCCACTGCCCGCCTTCCTTCACATAGATGAGGATGTACCGCAGGTGAGCATCGTGCTCTCCGGCCTGCTTGCTTTTGACGTGCAAGCTCATCGTGCCGGTCAACACCGCGGTCGCGTCATTGTAGATGTCGATGTTCATCGATTCGGGTTTTATGGTGATATATTTCATGTCACCGCTGCTGATCGACTCGAGGAACTGCGCCTTGGTCATGGTGTGCCCGCTGGCGTGCGTGTAAACGAGCGTGTCGCACAACATCGGGGCAAGCCGGTCGAGATCGTTGGTGGTGACATAATGTTCTCGCAGCGCCTCCGTGGCCCTGACCTCATCAGCGAGAGCGGAGTTCGAATCTCCACCGGTCGCCTGCAGGTTGGATCCAAAAAAGCAGAAAGTGAGCAGGGCGGTGAATAGCAGGTATGATTTCATGGCAATGAAGCCTGTTTTACAGATGGACAAGGCGGAGCTTGGCCGCGATCGGATCGGCATAGTCCTGCCACAGTTGGTTGATGTGCGCGAACACAGGTGGTCCGTCGCCGGCCGAAGATAACCGCTTGCCGGTTACCGGAAGGTTATGGTTTTGCCACGAAGAGCCCTGAAAACGGGTCAAACCCTGCTTTCTGACCTCCTGGATTCATGGCTTCCTTCTTAAAAACACTCCGATTATTTTTTTAAGCAGGAAACCCGGAAGCCAGGAACTTTAACCACAAAGACATCCTCCTTCGCCCCTGCGACGGGTTCGACAAGCCCCTCGACCGGCTCGGGGCCTTGAGCCGTTTCGACAAGCTCAAGGCCCTGAGTAAGTCGATGGGCTTGTCGAAACGGCTCACCGCCAGCAGGCTCAGGGCTACGGCGAGGCTACGCGCTCGTCGCCGACCGGTCCCGCCCTACCCCAACAGTCAATCGATCCCCAGCTCTTTTTTGACCTGCGACCAGGGTATGCCCGGTTTGCCTTGGTTGCGGGCAATCGCGTTGTTCAAGTCGCGCAGGTTTTCGATCTCCTCGACGCGGGCTCGCAGACGGGACATTTCGCGACTCAGGCCGTTAAGCGTGAGCTTGCGGGCGGATTTTTTTTTAACAGCGGCAGGCATCTTTTCGATCTTTCACACTATGGACGAATATCAGCTCTTTTTCGAGCGTGAAAAGCACCCGCTGGGTTCCGACTCGCAGGCGATATTTGCCCTCCTGACCCACCAACTTTTTCACGTCGCCTTGCAAATCGGTTTGGAGCGCGTCGAGTTTCTGGCCGATGCGGCGGCGTTGCTCTCTCGGTAAAGCGCGCAACTCCTCCCGGGCTTCTTCGCTAAAATCCAGCCGGTAGTTCATGCGCGCAACCCGGCCGGATGATCACGTCATCACAGGCATCAAAACATTGCCGACGAATTCTCCGGGCCATCCCGCAGGATAGCAGGGAATTTTGACCGACCTCGTTTTGGGGAATTTTTAGATGACAGGTCAAAAAGTGTTCTGACATTAAGTGCTGCTTCCAATTTTTCCGAAATCAGGTGAAGCTAGGCCCGCATGAATTCGCTGGTCGCAATGCTTGGCCGACTGCTGGCTGCCGTCTTGCTGCCCGGGCTTTTTTTTAGCACGGCGATCGCACAGCAGGAAATCCCGCTTTGGGGAAATGATAAAGCGGGCGTCCGGCCGAGCCATCCAGAAACCACGGAGGACAAGCATAAAAATGGCCGGCTCGATCGCTGGATCAGCCAGGTCAGCCAGCCAACCCTCACGTTATACCCGGCGAACAACCAGAAGGCCGCCGGTCCAGCCGTGCTCGTGATTCCCGGCGGCGGCTTCCGCTATGTGTGCATCGACAAGGAAGGCATTGAGCCGGCGCGGTGGCTCAACTCACTGGGCATAACGGCCGCCGTGCTCAAGTATCGCACCCTCGATCCATCCGGGGAGCGCACGGCCGACACGATCGAGCCGCTCTTCACCGATCCGATCCGCGCGATGCGGATGCTGCGTTATCGAGCGACCGAGTGGCACATCAATCCGCGACAGATCGGTGTCATGGGATTTTCGGCCGGCGGGGCCATGGCCATCCGACTCACCATGGCCGCCGATGCAGGGCCTGGGACCACAACGGATCCGATTGAGAAAACGAGCTGTCGGCCGGATTTTGTCACCCTGGTGTACGCCGGATTGCCGCCCCGCCTGGGACGCCCGCCCAACGGACTCCCGCCCTTCTTCGTGGTGAGCGCCGCCGATGACCCCACCGTGCCGGTCGCGGTTGTCCCCTCTATATTCGAATACGTTCAGGACGGCGGCGGATCAATTGAACTGCACGTTTTTCGCCGCGGAGGCCACGGGTTTGGGATTATGCCACCGGCTGAACCAGTGCGTGCGTGGACCGACCTCGACGCTGCGTGGATGCGCGATCTTGGTCTGATTTCAGAATAGTCTCCGCCCAAACCTGCTAGCACCAAGTTCCAGGTTCCAAGTAGCAAGGGTCAAGATTGGTCGTTACCGGCATGGCGGTTGGTGATTCGCATTTGGTGGCCAAACTTCAGCGTTGAAAGTTCAACGTTCAGCGTTCGATGTTTCTGGTCAGGCCTTGGATATTGAATGTTGAATGCCGGCTTAAACCGCTTCGAGCACGGCGCGGGGATGCTTCGTCGCGACGCGCAAAAGGATCTTGGCCGCCTGGTCGGGCTCGCGTTGTCCTTGCTCCCAATTCTGGAGCGTCCGCGGCGAGATGCCGAGCAGGACCGCCATTTCTTGCTGGGTCAGGCCCAGCTTCTGGCGGGCGGCGGATACACCCGCCGCATAACTGCTGACCGCCTGCCCCTTGCGAAAAGCCTCGGGATTGACCGCACGGCGGGTGTAGCCACCCCTTCCATCACCCACGAGCTGCGTGACCCGGCCGGGCCGGGCGGTTCCGGAGACGAGCGCCGCCTTGCGGCGAATAATTTCCTTGAGCGTGGCTTTCATGGTTTAACCTTTCCCTTGAGAATCTTGAGTTCGCAGGCGGACAGGTTTTCCTTCTCGTTCTTGGCGTAGATTTCGAGGCGCAGGATTTGTCCGGCGTGTGAGCGGTAGAAGTAGATCACCCCCGCCCCGCCGCGAGAACCCCTGCCCTTCGCGGCGAAACGCAACTTGCGGCAGCCACCTGATCCGGGAATCACGTCTCCCGTATCCGGCGACTTCGCGAGTTTTTGCATGAGGTCGAAAAGTTCGTCCGCGGACAGCAGGCGATCCGCTGCGGCAGTGAACTTCTCGTCCTCAACAAAAGTTAACATACCGCCAATGTACGTCAATGACGTAGTTTGAGAGTTCTCCAAGCCATCCCGCAGGATAGCAGGGTATTTTGCCCGATTTGCCTTCGGCGTTCAAAGTTCCACGTTCAAGGTTCAGCGTTGGTCGCACCAAGTTCCAGGTGCCAACAGCCGGTAAGTATCAGGTGTCAGGTTCCCAAGTATCAGGATTGGAAGCCCGATGCTGAACCTGGAATCTGAAGCTTCAAACGAAGCGCTCTCTTGTTCCTTGATACCTGTTACTTGCCACTTGGCAGACACCTCAAGAGGCGATTTGAACGACTTCCAAGAACCGCAGGACGGGACGGTTGGCGGCTTTTGAATCCAGGAGGGACACGGTGAAATGGGCTTCCCAGTCGTTTTTTTCCTCGGGGTCGACCAGAACCTGGGCGATGGTCCACTCGGCGGTGTCCCGGTTCTCCGACCAAAAGGTTCGCGTGGAGGAGCGGCCATCGGGATCCAGGCGGAAGCGGCCCCTGGCTTCGAAATACGCTGAAAAAGCGGCGCCCAGCCTTCGGGCCTCTTCCGAGGCCGCTTCGCCCTCGCCGAGGATCCTGGCCTCGCCGGTCAGGAGGCGGGAGGCGGCGCTTTCCCATTCGCGCATCGCGATGTCTTGCAGGAAGGCGAAGATCGCTGTCCGCACGAGCCGCTTGAAGGCGGCGGTGTCCCGGGTGACATCGAAGGTGCTCGGCCGCTCCGGCTTGTCGGCGCCGTCGCTGGCGACGAACGCGGGATTGCGCAGGCGTTCCCACTCTTCCAGCAGGCTCGAATCCACACCCCGGATCAATTCACGAAAATAATCCTCCAGCTCGAACACTTCGGGGGTCTTGGCGCTTTCGGGAACGGTTTGGGCCAGCACTTTCCAGACCTGGGACAAATGGCGAAGGAGCAGTCCTTCGGACCGCTGGAGTTCGTAAGCCCTCACATACTCGGCAAAAGAAAGGTAGCGTTCGTACATTTCCCGGGCCACGGACTTCGGTCGCACCGTCTCCTGTCCGGCCCAGGGATGCGCCGCGACAAAGGCATTGAACGTGTCGTAGATGAATTCTCTCAGCGGCTTGGGGTGCTCCACTTCCTCCAGTTTCTCCATGCGCTCTTCGTAGGGTATCCCGGCGGCCTTCATTTCCTCGATTTTCTCCCCTTTGAGTTTGTCCACCTGCCGGCGGAGAATTTGGTCCGGGTCCTCAACGATCGACTCACAGAGCGTGAGGACATCGAAGGGATAATCAGCACTCGTCCGATCAAGCAGGGGCAGCGTGTCAATGAGGTAGAGGGAAAGGGCCTGGTGCAGGGAAAAGTCGGCCTGAAGGTCCAGATTAACCCGGAGTTTTCGTCCGGAGTGCTCCCGCGGGATCCATTCGACGATCCGACGGTCAACCAAGGCCTGGAAGAGCTGCCAGGCGCGGCGCTTCAGGGCGCGCTTGCGCGGCGGTGTCTCGTGACAGTCGTTGATGAGACGGCGCACGGCGCGGCACCCGTCGGCCTCGCGGCCGAGGAGAAAGAGCAGGATCCCATGCGAAATCGTGAAGCGCGATTGGAGCTCCTCCGGGGCGGCCGTCTGCAGCCTCTCGGAAGTCTTGATATCCCAGCTCACACTTCCCTCGGGGGCCCGCTGCTTCACGATTTTTTTCTGCCGGCCGTCCCGGCTCGCCTTCTCTTCCGCCCGTTTGTTGGCGATGACATGCTCCGGCGCCTGGACAATGACATACCCCTGGTCGTCGTAACCCTTGCGTCCAGCGCGGCCCGCCACCTGGCGGAAGTCGCGGACGCTGAGAATCGCGGATTTTTCGCCGTCGTATTTCCAAAGCTGGGTAAATACAACCGTGCGGATCGGAACGTTGATGCCCACGCCAAGTGTGTCCGTGCCGCAGATAAGCTTGAGCAGGCCCCGCTGGGCGAGCGTCTCCACGAGGATGCGGTATTTCGGAAGCAGGCCGGCATGATGGACCCCGATCCCGTGGCGCAGCCAGCGCTTCATTTCCTTTCCGTATGGGCTGCTGAATCGGAACCGCTCGAGCTCCTGCTGAAGTGCCGCCTTCTCCTCCTTGGTGCAGACGTCGAGGCTCATCAGGCTCTGGGCGGCCTCGGCGGCCGATCGCTGGGTGAAATGGACGAGGTAAACGGGAGCCCGGTTGTCCGCGAGAAGCGCGGCCACGCGTTCCTGCAGCGGCGTTTCGGAATACTCGAATTGGAGGGGAACGGGGCGGTGGTCGCTTCGGACCGTGACGCAAGGGGCTCCGGTCAGCCGCTGAAGCTCTTTCTCGAAAAATGCGGTCGCTCCGAGGGTCGCGGACATCAAGAGAAAGCGGGCCCGCGACAGGGTGAGGAGGGGCACTTGCCAGGCATAACCGCGCTCCGTGTCGGAATAGTAGTGAAATTCGTCCATGATCACCGCGAGGAGGTCGCTGTGCTCGCCGCGAGCCAGCGCGATATTGGCCAGGATTTCCGCCGTGCAACAAAGCACCGGGGCGCGGGGATTGACGCTCGCGTCCCCGGTCATCATGCCGACGTTTTCGGGCCCGAAGTCCCGGCACAAAGCGAGGAACTTTTCGTTGACGAGCGCCTTGAGGGGACAGGTGTAGACCGAGCGTTCACCCGCGCAGAGCGCCTTGAAATGGAAGGCGGCGGCGACGAGCGATTTTCCAGAACCGGTCGGTGTATTGAGAATCACATTGTTTCCGGAGAAAAGCTCCAGGATCGCCTCCTCCTGCTCCGGGTACATCCGGATGCCCCGGTTCGTCATGACCGTGGAAAACCGTTCCATCACAACCTCTGCCGCCGGGCGATCCGGGAGAGGCGCCAACGGCGGAGCGAGCGGTGGAACGGAAGGCATTTCACTTAACAGGACTTTGGCTGGCGACCATGACAAGTCCCCTTTCTCGATTAGCCACAAAGGACCATATTCGCCTTCGCCAAGGCTTGGCGGACAAGAAGAGCGCAAAGAAAGAGCATATTTCAAATGCTTCTTTCTTGTGATCAGAAACTGAACAGCGATGGATGTTTGAGCCACGAAAGGTCACAAAGATTTCAAAGGAATTTTCTCTGTGCTTTGTGATCTCTCGTGGCAAAAAAATGCCTTGGTGACATTCTTGAGTTTTCTCCTTCCCCCCGGCAAGATTCCGTGGAAATGAACGAGCCTCGACTCGACAAAGTCCTTTGGAGCCTGCGGGTCTTCAAGACGCGCCCCCAAGCCACCGCCGCCTGTCGCGCGGGTCATGTGCGCATCGGTGAACTCGAATCGAAAGCGGGCCGGGATGTCCACCCCGGCGAAGTTCTCGTCGTGCGCATCGGTATCATGACCCGAACGCTCAAGATCCTCGCGCTACCACCCTCGCGCATCAGCGCCAAGCAATTGCCCGATTATATGACGGATCTTACTCCCGCCTCCGAATACGAGCGGGCCAAGCAGGCCGCCTTCGAGCACATGCTCGCCCGTGAGCGGGGTCGCGGGCGCCCGACCAAAAAAGACCGCCGCGTTCTCTCAAAATTTTTCGAACCCGAGGGCGGCGGTTGCTGAAACCGGGCACGTAACCGCAAGGATCAGGTGACAGGTATCAAGGATCAGGATTAGAAGCCCGAGGCCGAGCCTGGAATCTGAAGCTTCGAGCGAAGCGCTCTCTTGTTACTTGATACCTGTGACTTGATACCTGTTGCTTGCCACCTGCTACTTGAGGCGCAGCTCCACCGGCAGGTTTAAAAACCGCCCGTAGCGTTCTGCCGCAGCAGCCAGGGCGCGACCTTCGGCTTTCTTCAAGGACACAAACGGAGCGGCAGTGATGACGACAGACTTTTTCTTAACGACCCGCTTCCAGGTGCCCGCCACGCGGCCGTTAATCACCAGGGTGGGCATAAACATGCCATTGCCGCCGGGAACAATTTTTTGGGCGTGTTGCGGATCGAGGGCCGCGCTGCGGTCCTGGTAACCGAGCATATATTCATCGAAGCCCGGAAGGAGATGCACGCGGGGCGAAGCCGGGCGCAGCGCCGGACGTCCTGGCGACATCCAGTAGATTTTCCCGTCGATGGTCTCCGACGCGAGATGCGCCGCGGTCGTTTCGATCCCGACCCTCGCTTCCGAAATCTTCAGTCCCGACCACCAGGCAAAGTCATGGACCGTGGCCGGGCCATGACTGATGAAATACCGCCGGGCCAGCTCCGCCAGGGCTTCCGCGCGTTCCACGCTTCGCGTTTTGGGCGCCCACTCATCCAGCAACGCAAAGGTCGGCTGCTTGCCCTGGTGCGCGCCGAAGCAAATGAGTCCCTCCTGCGCGAGTCTCCACAAGATGTGATAACCGCGCTGGCCGGTGACGGAAATGCGGGCGCGTTGGAGCGAGCCCAGCAGCTCATCGCGCGCCAGCTGGTGGCCACCTTGCAAGGCCCGGACGAACACTTTTTCGCAGCGGGCAAAAGTCGCATCGTCGAGCTCCAATTGCTGACGGCGACGGGTCGCACCGGCGATAATCCGCGGAGTCAAAAATTTGAGCATCCAGTGCACATCGGCGGCGGCCACAAAATGCAACGTGCCACGCATCGGCCAGGTGCGGACAATCGTGCGATCGGCGATGGCCTGCGCGACATCGGTTTCCGTGGCCGTTGGCAGGCGGAGCCCGATCGCCCAGAGCGCACCCGGATAGTCCTGGGCCTGCATGGCGCCGAGCCAAGCGACCACCTCGCCGGGCCCCTTGCGCGCAACGGGAGCAATCTGCTGGCCGGCCAGCCGGTGATGAGTGATATGGACCATGAGCCAAGTATCAGGGGGACAGGTATCAAGTGCCAAGGCTCAGCTAGCACCAAGTTTCAGGTTCCAACCGCCAGTGGCCGGCTATCTTGGAACTTGGTCCCTGGTACTTGAAACTTCGCGTCCAGCGTGCGCTTGTTACTTGATCCTTGTTACCTGTTACTTTTAAGCCCCAACCGTGTCCGTTTTCGCCCGGTTCGTTCGTTGATTAAGCAAGCCCACCCATTCGACTATGCTCAGGGCAAGTCCGCTCATCCACCCTCCATCGAAAGCAATAATCATGTCCTCCCATACCATTCGCCTCCACCGCGTCCTTCGGGCCAAACCCGAGAAGGTCTATCGCGCGTTCCTCGACGCCGATGCCATGAGCAAATGGTTTCCACCCAACGGATTCACCGGCAAGGTCCATCATCTGGACGCCAAGGTCGGCGGCTCCTTCAAAATGTCGTTCACCAATTTCACCACCGGCCAGCTTCACTCCTTCGGCGGAAGTTACCTCGAACTGGCACCCCACGAACGCATCCGCTACACCGACAAGTTCGACGATCCAAACCTGCCGGGAGAAATCCACGTGACCGTCACCTTGAAGAAAGTGTCCTGCGGCACCGAGATCAACATCGTGCAGGAAGGCGTGCCCGCCGTCATCCCGGCCGAGATGTGCTACCTCGGCTGGCAGGAATCACTGACGCAGCTGGCGATGCTGGTGGAGCCGGAGATACCGAGTCCATAGGCTCGGGCCGATCCGAAGGGGTCGGAAATCAGGTGTCAGAGGTCAGGCATCAGGAGTCAGGATATTTGCGCCCATTCACGTTCATTGGCGGCCGTGCCATGCGTGGCCCTGAGCCTGACGAAAGGGTCGCAGGGGCGAAGGATGGTTAAAAATCCGGATCGATCTTCGTGCCCTTCGAGTCTTCGTGGTTAAAACACCAGGAGTAAGCGTCCGGCACGCCCTTGGCTCTTGGCACTTCAGGCCTGTTACTTGCCACTTGGCGGCCAGGTACGGCCGCCTATTTTTTGGGAGATTTAACGGCTGGAAACCCGACCCCCACCCAGCCCCCGAGCAGATTGTTCGTTCGTTTTTGAAACGAACGGCTGTTATGAAGGAGAAGCCCATCAACCAATCTCCTCCATGTTTATGAAAATCATCAGGATTAACCACCTATGACCCTGGCCACCCCTGATTTTTTCCTGGCGTCCGGCGAAAGCCATTTATTTTGCGCTCCGCGCACATGCTGGGTCGAAGCCACGGTCGCTGGCGAGACCAGGGCTGATTATTTACTCGTTCGGATCCATCCTCCAGCAACTGATTTTCGAACAAAAGAAGTCATCAATAGAATCCTTATTGTTGGCAAGTATGAGCACGTTAAATTAACAAAGTTTCCAGCCTCAGTTTACATTGCAAAAATAAAGGATGCAGCCGTTTTCAAAACGCATAAATGTTTGGCTTCAAGCGTTGAGATTATAGCGTCTGGCGAAATTTTTGGTTCTCAAAAGGCAGCGGCGGCATTCGCGGCGACGGTTGCATAAGGCACTCGATGCGATCCGAGGGGATCAGTGATAATCAGTGCCCGCCAGTGGTTAAACTCTGGGTCGAGCGGCGGGGCAGATTCCGGCGCCAGCCATTCGAGCCATGAAGCTGGAGTAGTGTTGGGATCGGCGGAGCAACTAATGCGGTGTACCCATGCCAGGGATTGGTGAACCCGGTCGCCCCTTGATTATAATACACCGTGAAATTCGATGCCGTGTTGGCGAATATTGAACTGCCTGCGCTCGGTGCGTTGCCCTGAAAATAGGCGCTACCCAGGCTGCTGCAGCCTTGGAACACGTTGGAACCGATGGAGGTGACGCTGGGCGGAATGGTGACACTGGTCAGGCTGGTACAGCCTTGGAACGCGTCGGCGCCAATGGCGGTGACGGGCTTGCTGTTAATTGTTCCGGGTATGGTAATCATACCGCCGCTGCAGTCATATCCGATGATGGTGATGGTGGCGCCAGTGTCCGTAAACTGAAACGCGCCCTGCCCCATCAGCGAATTGGAACCGGGCGCAGGGAGGCCGGCCGAGGCCGCGTCAATCACGAGCACCCAGTCGTTGCCGTCGGGCGGGGTGAAGTTCTGCGAACCCGTGGTGGCAAAGGTACCGATGGACGTTGAGGCGGTGGTCTGCGGATTGAACCACCAGGCCTGGGCAGACGAATCGGAGATTTTGGCCAGGTTGATCGTCACCGTCTGGCCGGCGGTGATGTAGGCGATGACGCTTTGGCCATCGCTGGTGCGGGCCGCGAGGGCAAGCGTGGCTCCCGATTGGTAGCCGGCGGTTAAAACGGTGTTGTTCAGGTCGGGCACCAGCATCCAGTGCTTTCGCGAACGGAAGAGGGCTCCCAGGTTGGCCTCGCCGACGGAACCGACGGAGGATAACTGGCTCTGCCAGGATGGCGGACCGGGGTTTTCCCACTTTAGCACGTTGAAGCTCCAGATCGAATCGTTGCCGAATATCCGGCCAAGGTATGAGCCGCCCAGGACGGCTTCGTAGCCTTCCTGGCGAATTTGCAGTTCCGTCATCGAGTGCTCGAGCTCGTACCAGTCTTCGCCGAGCAGCGGCGGAAGAAAAGGCGAACGCGAATAGTTGCTGGCTGATCCGCTGACGATGGTCGGCTGGGTTTGGTAAACCCAGTTCAGGTTGAGCCAGGACGGCGAGGACGGGAATGCGTCCAAACTCGACAATCCTCCGCTAGGCACCTGGCTGCCATTGCTGTACCGGCTGGCCTCGAAGGTCATCAGGTGGACCGTATCGGAAGATCGGATACCGGTCGCGAGATCAGCTATCTTTTGTGTCACGCCCGAGATCGTTGGATCCGCATCGCCGCCCAGCAGCCAAACGATGTTGGGTTGGTTTTTGTAACGGTTTCCGAGCCAGGCGCCATAGGCGGTCACGACGGCATCGGAACTGTTGAGGTAGCTCTGGAGATAACCTTCGCTCGTAGTGAGTCGACGAATGCAGGCGTGACCCAGGCCGTGATCCCATAGGCCTGGACTCGTTGCAGGAGGTAGTCGATGTGGGCCCAGTAGGCGGCGTCCTCGTTCGTGAAGTCGGCTCCGTCGAACGGGACGTTACCGTAGAAGTTTTTGGGCGGGGTTGATTGGTAGGTGTTATCAGCCAGGCCGATCCAAAGGGTGTTGTACCCGCGGGCGGCGCGATCGGCCAGGTAAGTCTCCACGTCGGCGTTGGAGAGCTCGTTGAACAGCGACCAAGCATCGTCACCAGTGATAAAAAAGGGCTGGTTGTTTTGGTCGACGATGTAACGGCCGTTCGCGCTGACCTTGATCGGATAATTTGGCGTTGGCAGGGCGGCGGTCGTGGCGGATGCGGTCGTCGATTGCGGAGAGACGTCACCCAGTGAGTCATAAGCGGCGACCGCGTAGTTGTAAGTCGTGGACGGGGCGAGCCCGGTGTCCGTATAGGAAGTCGCCGCCGTGGTGCCGACCTGGACGCCGTTCCTGAAAATCTCGTAGCCGGCGACTCCTGAGGGGCCGGAGGATGCCGTCCACGTGATGGACACTTGGGAAGACGAGTTCGCGGTGGCAGAGAGGCCGGTCGGGGTGGAAGGCGGGGTTCCGTTCCCCGACGGCTTGAAAGCGACCATTTCCACAATGTAGAAGTCGCCTTGCGAGAAGGTGAACGTCGCTGCGGTCGAGCCTGCGATGGTCTGAACAGAGTCTTCGTCCGCGGTTTCGATGACGCCCAAATTCGAAACGGAATTCCTCAGGATTAATCCGGTCCCGGCCGTGAATGCATGTTGCGCGTCCCAATTTTCCATCGCCCCAAAAATCAAATCGCCACTGGTTGTGGTCGTTGCCGTGCCGCTGGTGGCATTGTTGGGGGCGTTGGTCGCGGAGCCCTGGTTGGTTGCGGTGACATCGACCGGCATGCTTTTGCGCAGGCCACTGTACTCGGCAATGAGGATTCTTCTAAAGGGCGTGCTTCCCGGGAAAGTGGCGGTGACCGTGTTGGCGCCGGCAACCACGTTCACCGCATAGAAAACACCCAGGGCTTGATTGCCAGGTGCGCTGTAGCTGGTGGTCGCCAGGGCATAGCTATTGCCGGCTGTGTCGGTTACCGTCGGCGCGGCGTTGTTTCCCCACGAGAGCGCAACGATAATCAGGTCTCCGGCGGTGTTTGGCGACGTGAATGCCCGGGAGATGCTGGTGGCGCTCGCGTTGTTGATCGCCGCCGCGTTCTGGACCTGGGCCGGGGCGCCATGCGCAAAGGTGCAGGCAAAAGCCAGTACGAGGCCTGCAACGAGATGCCCGAAGCCGGGCAAACGGGAGTGCGCTTTCATTTTAGTTCACGGTAATAACGAGCAGGCATGAGTTGGCGATCCGTCGTTCGCCGTTCGGCATTCAACGTTCACGTTGGCCGGGTAACCTCGCAAAAGAAGTGAGTCCAGACCCAAGCATCGTAATCTATTGGCAATAGAATGTTCCCCAAAAGAATTGGGACCGGCCGATTCACGATTCTTCTGGATTGAACTTCGTGTTCTTCGTGCCTTCGTGGTTAATCTAACCCATGACCAAATCGAGCGAGCCACGCCCGGTTGTCGTTTCGACAACCCCCATCGAGCTTTGCCAGTTCTTGAAATTTGGCGGCCTGACGGACAGCGGCGGAGCGGCCAAGCGGGCCATCAGCGACGGAGAAGTCCTCCTGAATGACGCCGTGGAAACGCGCAAAGGGAAGAAGCTCACGGCCGGCGACCGCGTGACCTTCGCCGGCCAGACGATTGTGGTGAAGACGTCGTAGACGAGAAGTTCCAAGTTTCCGGTTTCAAGTAGCAAGATTGGTATTGGGCATCGGAAACCAGGAACCTGAACCACAAAGGCACCATCCTTCGCCCCTTCGACGGGTTCGACAAGCCCCTCGACCCTTTCGACAGGCTCAGGGCAGGCAGGCTCGGGGCCTTGAGCCGTTTCGACAAGCTCAAGGCCCTGAGTAAGTCGATGGGCTTGGCGAAACGGCTCACCGCCAGCAGGCTCAGGGCTACGGAGGGCAGGCCAAGAACACGAAGATCGATCCGGAGTCGAACCCTTTAGATCGAGCTTCGTGCCCTTCGAGTCTTCGTGGTTATCAGTGGGCAGCCTCGGCGTTCACGCCCCATCTAAATTCGGTTCCGCTATTTCTTAAATTGCGCTGGATGGAAGTCACAAATCAATACCCTGGTTTTTTGTTTTCGTGTTCCCTGTGTTCTTTTGTGGTGAAAAAGAATGACCGTCAAAAAAACCCCGGAAGTCTTCCCGGCGGAAGGTCACCACGAGCCAGATCAAAAAAGGGGCTGCGATGTTGAGCTGCCCGACGAGAACATGGGAAATATTCTCAGCCGCCTGTTTCCAAAAAGGCGAAAACGTCACCAGGGCGACTTCGCTTGATTGGTTCCAGATGGCGAAGCCGAGAACAAAGAGCAGGAACCCCTGGAGGCAAACCCCGCCCACCGCGAGCGCCCAAGCCCGGCGAGGCCAGGAAACCGGGCTGGCCAGGATCAGGGCCAGCAGAAGCGAGACCGGCCTCCACGTAAAGTCGAACGAATCCACTTCAAGGTTGCGCACCGGGCCGGAGCCGTCGGGCTGCATCAATTTGCGATTGATGATGACAATGCGGGTGTCGTGCGCTTCGCGCGGTTCGAACCCCAGGCTGCGCGGGCCGGTTTTGGAATCAAAAACCCATTGGCCGACCGCCCGAAAATAGCCGCCACACGCGGCGGGCAATCGCGGCCAGGGAACCAGCGCGAGCCCGAACAAAATCAGGAAGCGGACACAAAACAGGGCCATGGTCTTACGCGGCAGCATGGGTTCGTGGTTGGCGCGTGGCCCACGAGGCCCAGCCGGCAACAAAAAGGATCATGACGATGATCAAAATTCCCGGCCAAAGCTCTTCATGCACCATCGAGAAATATCGCGGGCCATGCGCCCCGACCAGAAAGAGCGTCACGATGCGCACAAGGTTGACCATAAAAATTCCGAACGTGCCGAGGACCAGGCCGACAATCTTGCTTCGCAGCGCCGCGGGAAAGGCCAGGAGGCCAGCCCAGAGAAAAACGACAAATTCGTTGGCGGAGCATTCGCTGAGGACCGCCACGGCAAAACGCGAAGAGGCAATGGTGTCCCCGTTGTAGTGCGTCTGCTGCCCCATCCAGTTCAGGGCCTTGCTCGCCAGCCGCGCATCGAGTTGCAAGTACCCCGTGACGAAGCCTTGAAAGAACGGCGTCAGCGTGATGGCGGAGAAAAGGGCGATGAGCCCGACAAAGCTTGCGCCGAAACGAAAGATCGGGCCTTTGCCCGCCCACCAGCGCGGCCAGAAGGAGATTGGAGCCTTCGCGCCGGGCGCCGGCTCGGGTTTTGTTTTTTTGTGACGGCTCATCGCAGGGGCGGAAAAGGAAACCTTGGCGGAGGCTGATCAGAATTCAACGTTTAAGGTCCGAGCTTTGGCGGAGGCGGGTCATTGGTCATTTGCCATTGGTCTTGGGTGATTCGCAGTTGGAAATTGGCGGTTAGTAACGGGGGATCAGGCCCTCGGTGTTCAGAGTGGGCCGTGCCATGCGAAGCCCTGAGCATTGTCGAGGGATGCAAGGCCCCGAGCCTGCCTGCCCTGAGCCTGTCGAAAGGGTCGATGGGCTTGTCGAAGGGGCAAAGCATGGAACTTGTGCGCCGGATATGGGACAATACGACGACAGATAGCCTGTAACAAAACATAAGCTTCCGGCGCGCTCCCCGCAGTTGCACCTGGTGTCAGACGAAGACGCCAGAATGATGCAACGGATCCCCGAAGCATTCATCGGGCTGCGAGGTGGCGGTGCCGCGGCAATCAGAAAGGAGGGTTTGATCCATGAGCATAACCATCCCTAAAACCCAAGGCGCCACATTAGAAATAGTCGCCAACCTCGAAAGAGAATTCGGCCACCTGCCGATGGCTTTCCACCTGTTCCTGATCAACCATGACGGGGCGAAACCGGAAAAAAACGTGGCGCTGGTTGACGGCAAAAGAATCGCCGGCATCGAACGGTTCATTCCCGCCAGCAAGATCATTCAGGTGCGGAACTCTGCCGCCGGCTTTCCCGGGAAAATGCTGCCATTTGCCCGTTCCGCCACCGGAAATCTCGTATACCTCAACACCATCAATGGCGCCATCTATTTTTGGGATCATCAGGCCTATTCCGCCGATGTGAAACTAGCCGATTCATTTGATCACTTCCTCGCCGTGCTTGAGGAAGTGGAAAATGGAGGGTGAGTATAATGACAAGTAACAAGTATCAGGTTCCAGGCCCCAAGGGCCAAGTATCAGGTTTTCAAGTGACAGGAGTATTGTGCAGCGTGCTCCTGTTACTCTGTCACTTGATACCTGTTACTTGTCCCTTGTCACTTGGTACTTGGCATCAGGATGTTCAAGGATGAGCCCGTCTTCCTCCGCGATTTTTTTCGCGCACGCCGGGCAGGCCCCGTGGGTAAAGGTGGCCTCCAAACGTTTGCTGAGATAATACTCCATCTGCTCCCACGCGCCGGTGTCGGTGCGGACTTTTTTGCACCAGGCGCAAACGGGAATCAGGCCGCAAATGGTCTTGATCTCTTCCAGCGCCCGAAAAAGTTGGACCATAAGGTGAGCCTGCTGCTCTTTCGCCTGCCGGCGCTCGGCCAGGTCCGCCACCAAGGCGAGCGTCATCACGGTCACCACACCCACGAACGTCTGCAACAGGATGAGGGATTGGTTGAGCGTGGGACGGACGAAGGGCCCATGCCCTTGGGCAGTACCCAAAACCGCCAGGCCCGACATCAACACCAGCGTGGCCGTCGCCCCGTACCGGCCAAAGCGGAAAGCCGCCCACACCAACGGAGGAATTGTCATGTAGGCGAGATAACCCGTGTCGACGCCCCGAAGATCCCATCGCTCGAAAATGCAAAGCCCCAAACCCAGCACCGCCAGCCAAAGCAGCCCTGCCTCGGCCACGAGCCATGACTTTCCCGCCAGCAGCGGCCGCCTGCTCCAGACGAGAACCAGGGGTGTCACCACGAGAATTCCAATCGTGTCCCCGACCCACCACGTCCGCCAGTTGAAGCCGTAGTGGACCCAGGGCGCAAAGCCCACCAGGCACATCGTCGTCACGCCGGTGGTCGATGCGACCACACACACAAGCAACGCGATGCCCATGAATCGGAACGCGCTTCGCGTTCGGTCCAGGATTCCCGGTCCACCAATCCAACGCTGCACCAACCAGCCACCCAACAAGGCTTGCACGGTGGAGCCAATGGCAATGCCCGCTGACACCATGAGGTGCGTGGCCATCCGTGGATCAGTGCCGGCAAAATAATCCCAAAAATTGGCCAGGAACGCGCCCAGCCAAATGCCGGGCCACGCGCGACGGCCGACGAGCACGACCGCGGCCAAGGCGATTCCCGAAGGCGGCCACACCGCCGTGGCCTTGGCTTCAGGCGGCAAAGCGAGCGTCAGCCCCAACCTCGCCGTGGCGATGTAGGCACCGGCCAGGAACAGCGTCAGGCCGAATGATCGAAAATTGAATGACGGTGATCGCATCGAGGCAGGGCGCGAAAAAAGTCCCGCCCTGGTTCAAGATTAATCTACACCGACACCGATCACAAATCGCGGTTCATCGATTTGTTTAAAACATTTATCAATTCCCACTAGGGTATTGAACTTAGTTCACGGTTACTTCTGTTAATTAGGAACCCAGCAACCAGAACGATTCTGAAAGTATTTTTGCCAGACAAGATACGGATCAGAGTTTTTTTAACCATCCTTCGCCCCTTCGACGGGTTCGACTGGCTCACCGCAGGCAGGCTCAGGGCTACGGATGGCACGGCCGCAGATAGACGCAGATGCACACGGATTTTTAGGATCGGATTTTGAACACCGAGGACGCAGAGGAGATTTAACCGCTCATAGACGCTAGTTCACGCTAATAGGCTGCGATGAAAAACGGTGCTGTTGCGCAGCCTGCTCATATTGGAATCGATCCATGATCCGTGCACATAAGTGTTCATCAGTGGTTAAAGGCATGTGGTTTTAAGACCGATTCGCGTCTATTCGCGCATGCCACGCCGTAGCTTGAGCGAAGGCTGGTTCATCTGCGGTTAAAAAGTAAGTTCGCTGTGCTCTCTGCGTTCTTTTGCGGCAAAAGGGTCGTGCACGCCCCATCTTGTTTCGTCAGAATATCAGTGGCAATCAGCGCCCATCAGTGGTTAAAACCCTGAATCGAGCTTCGTGTTCTTCGTGCCTTCGTGGTTAATGAATAGCCATGTCCAACCCCACCCCAAATTCGCCGCGTTCCACCCTGCAAGCCATCGCCCAGCGCGTCATGATCGCGCGGGGGCTCGCTCCCGAGTTCACGCCTGCGGCGTTGTCCGAACTCAAGGCAATTACCGCCCCCGCGGTGGCGACCAACCCGGCGACGCGCGATTTGCGGCAGCTGCTGTGGTGTTCGATCGACAACGATGACTCGCGCGACCTCGACCAGCTTTCCGTGGCCGAGGCGATGCCCAACGGCGCGACCAAAATCCTTGTGGCGATCGCCGATGTGTCCGCCGTGGTGAAGCAGGGCTCGGCCCTCGATGCCCACGCGCGGCAAAACACGACGTCCGTTTACACCGCGGCCCGGATTTTCCCGATGCTGCCGGAAAAACTATCGACCGACCTCACCTCGCTCAACTTGGCCGCCGACCGCCTCGCCATCGTCATCGAAATGGTTTTCGCCGCGGACGGCTCGCTCGCCGCGTCAGACATTTACCAGGCGACCGTGCGCAATCGCGCGAAGCTCGCCTACAACAGTGTGGCGGCGTGGCTCGAGGACCGCGCGCCGATGCCGCCGGCGATCGGCGCGGTGCCCGGCCTGGCCGACAACATCAAGCTCCAGCATCGCGTCGCCGACCAGCTCGCCGAGTTGCGACATCTCCATGGTGCGCTCTCCCTCGAAACGATCCAGACCCATCCCGTGTTTGACGGCTCGATCCTCACCGACTTGGTGGCGGACACACCCAACTCGGCCAAGCGCCTGATCGAGGACCTGATGGTCGCGGCCAACGGCGTGACCGCGCGTTATCTCGCCGCCAGGAAATTTCCCACGATCCGGCGCGTCGTGCGCACGCCCGCGCACTGGGACCGGATCGTCGAGCTGGCCGCCGAGCACAAGGCGGCGTTGCCGAAGGATCCCGACGGGGTCGCGCTCGAAAAATTCCTGCTCGCGGCAAAAACCGCCGATCCGGCGACGTTTCCCGAACTGTCGCTCTGCGTGATCAAGCTGCTGGGCGCCGGGGAATACGTCCTCGAGCTTCCGGGCGGCAATGTGGCCGGGCACTTCGGCCTAGCGGTCAAGGACTACTCGCACTCGACGGCGCCAAACCGGCGTTTTCCAGACGTAATCACCCAGCGACTACTCGGGGCGGCAATGGCCGGGCGGCCCCCGCCCTACTCAACCGACGAGCTGGCGGCACTCGCCAAGCATTGCACCGAACAGGAAGACGCCGCAAAGAAAGTGGAACGGCAGGTCGGGAAATCCGCCGCGGCCATGCTGCTCAGCACGAGCATCGGCAAGCAGTTTGATGCCATCGTGACCGGCGCGTCCGGCAAAGGCACCTGGGTTCGCATTTCCCACCCGCCCGTCGAAGGCAAATTGGACAACGGTCACATCGAACCCAAAGTCGGCGACCGCCTCCGCGTGCAACTGGTGAGCACGGATGTGGAGCGAGGGTATATCGATTTTAAGGGAGTCTGATTATGTTCACGGTTATCAGTTCACAGTCTTTGTCCGTCATCGGTAGTTGGTAGTTAGTAATTGGTATATGGTGACAAGACATTAGAGCATTTTCGGTTTCGACCGACCCATGATGGGTGAAATTGTCATTCCAAGCCGAGGGTTCAAATTGATGCCCATCGCTGAGCGTTAAAGCATGGCCCAAATGACCAATGACAAATTCCGACTACCAAATACCAACTACAAACTACCAACTACGTATTACCAAGCACCCGGCTTCCGGGATCACATCTTGAATTTCTCGCTCATGGCAACAGCCACTTCCTTGTCCAGGCCCACACTGCGTCCCAGCCTCGCGCTCATGATCGTTTCGATATTGGTACTCAAGCCGGGAAGATTCCCGAGCAGTTCATGGAAGGCCTCGCGATTCATGGCCACCACATCGAGCGCGGTTTTCGCCCGCATGGTGGCATTGCGGGGGCGATTGTACACCATGGCCGTTTCGCCAAACATCTCACCTTTGCCCAGGATCGCCACCTCTTGGTGATCGCGCACGACGATCACCTCACCTTTGGCGATAAAGTAGATCTTGTCCCCCACATCGCCCACGTTGAAAACTTTTTCGCCCGGCTCGAAATGCTCACGATGGACGTCCTGCTCGTGAAAGAGCTGGAGTTGGGTGATATCCCTGGGCAGGAAAACATCCATGACCCAGTCGGCAATCAGCCTGAACTGCCCATCCAGCCCGGGAAACTTGGTCACGTAAACGCCCCGCCACAGCATCCACGCGACCAGGCCCTTCAGGCGGATGCCGAAAATTTCCGCGACCGCGGACCGGCGGCCCAAGGATCCCATTTTTCCCAAGCCGGTGAAGGTGAAAACGCGCTTCCTGGTTCCACGCATGGAAGCCAGGATATTTTGGGCGCAAGTTTTGGCCTGCCGGAGCGCATGCTGGGCCGTCGGCGGCGAAAAGTTCCCGTCCACCTGCTTGACCAGCGCACAATCGCCCAGGGCCCAAAGCCCGGGGGCTTCGAGAACTTCCATGCCCTCGTCCACCTTGATCCGTCCCCGTTCCTGCGGGAGCGGCAGCGTGCTCAAAAGCGGATGCGGGCCGGCCGGCACGGTCGCCACGGTCGTGCGCGTCTTGATGACCTGGGTCTGCTTGGTTTTTGCATCCTCGATGAGGACGACGTCCGCACTCACGGCTTTCAAGCCGCAGCCGAGCTGGATCTCCACCCCACGCTTCATCAACAACTGATGGGCAAACGCGCTGAGACCTTCCGTCAACTCCGGTAAAATGCGCTCCCCGCGTTGCAACAAGACCAGCCGCAGGTCCTTTTCGCTGATCTGGTGATAGGAGCGAATGGCCGTGCGCAGGAAATCATTCATCTCGGCGATGCATTCGACGCCGGAAAATCCGCCGCCGGCCACCACGAAGGTCAGCAGCGCGCACCGAAGCTCGGGATCGTTTTCAACATCCGCCTCCTCCAGGGCACAAATCAGCTTGTTGCGCAAATAGAGCGCGTCGCCCAGATATTTGAACGGGCTGGCGTGCTCACGCATGCCGGGAATCTTGTCGTGGTCGAGCCGCGTGCCGAGCGCGATGACCAGGTGATCGTACGTGATCATCGCCGGAGCCGGCTTGGCCCCCGGGCTCAGCCGGACCGAACGATGGGCCAAGTCGACAGCCTCGACTTCGCGGGTATAAAGCTGCGCGGTCCGCGCCAGGCGCCGGATCGGACTGATGACGTGGTTGAGTTGCACGGAACCGGAAATCACCTCCGGCAAAAGCGGCTGGAAAACCATGTAGTTGTCCCGGCTGACGATGACAATTTCCGTGGCTGCGCGCTCCGCCGCAGTCATCAATTTTTCGAGGTGGACGGCGGTGTAAACACCGCCGAACCCGCCACCCAGAATCAGGATTCTTTTTTTCATTTTTCGAACAGGTCGCCAAACCGAGTTGCACCCCAGCAAGTGAAAGATGGACGGGACAGCATCGAAGCGAGTCCGTTGGTAAGATTGCCCTCCTCATAGGTTTATTCCCGGAAGTGATTTAACGATATTAATAATAGAATAAAAAAAATCCTAGGGTAGATCACCCATGGCATTGACATGGACTGGTCAATCTAGAGAACATATGTTTTCCCGCGTAGATTTTTCCGTCTCACCCGTTGGTTAAACTTTATTTCCCATGACCCCGAGTAGCACCCTCCAACTGCAATATCGTGTCCGTTCGTTTTTCAAAATCCTCGCCACGTTTGCCCTCGCTGGCGGCTGGTCCCTGGCGGCCCATGCCCAACTCGGCAGCGGATGGACTCCCACCACCGAGACATTCGTCGTCCAGACGTCAGCCGGCTGCACCGTCGTCCCCAATTCATCCGGCGGCGGGGTCTTCTCGGTTCCCAACGACCCAATTAACTTCCGCGCCGAGTATCGATTTCAAGATCTCTCCCAAACAACCACCGAGCAGTTCCAGGGCGACGTGACCCTCGATAATCTGGATGGCGACAGGGTAACCGTAAAACAGACATTTGGACCATCACCTTCCACCTCCTGGAGCCTGATTGCAGTTCGAAACGCCACGCCCTCCGCCCCGGCTGGATTTTATGATGTCCATGGCAGCGGCCAGCCCATTTTGGCGCCATTCACGGTCGGCCAAACGGCCCGCATCAATACGATCTACGACCCAAGCGGGGGACCCGGCAAGATAAGCACTACGGTATACATCAACGGCTCGTTTGTGGAAAAGTTCACCGACGGCACGGGCCCGAACTACAACAAGATTGGCTCCTATGTGTCGTCGACGGGCAGCGGACCATGTGTAACCGACTGGGAGAATATCCTGTTCTGGACGGGCGGAAGCGGTGTCAGCGCTTTGAACGCACCGACCTTCAGCCTGGCCCCGGACACTTATTCCGGCGCCCAGCAGGTGACCATCAGTTCCCGGGACGCCGGCACCTCGATCGCCTATACCACCGACGGCAGCACCCCGGCCGAGGGCGGTGGCACGATCTCCCATGGCAAATTATATACAGGAGCCATTACCATCAGCGCCAACACGACGCTCAAGGCCATAGCCTTTGAGAGCGGTTTCATTGACAGCTCGGTCACGAGCGGGGTTTACACGATAACTTCCATCACCTCGCAATCGTTGGCCTCGGCTCCGGCAGCAACGGGCGCCAGCGGTGGCGGCGCGTTCGACGGCTGGTTTCTTGGCCTCCTTGCCTTTGCGGGCATCCTGCGGCGGGAACTGCGCAAACCCCGTTGAATACCCTTAAGCTTTTCCCTCCCATGATGGTTCAAAAATATTTCATCCTGCCCCTGGGGCTCTTCATTGCTTCTGCGCTCTTCGGGCAGACGGACCTGCTCAACGACTCGTTCACTTCCGGGACCACCGGGTTAATCGGCAAGTCTGGCGCGACCAACACCGGCATCCCTGGCGTCCAGAACCCGCCCGCCTCGGCGTTGTGGTTTGGCAATAATTCCACCTTCACCCCGCCCGCCACCCCTGGCACCAGCGCCATAGCTTATACCGCTGGAACCGGCATATTGATTCCCAACGCCAGCACGGGCCAAAGCGTGACGGCATTTTTCGAGTCCCCTGGCAGCTATCAGGCGCTCGCAGCCGGTGACACCCTGACCCTGTCGTTCAACTTCACGTTGGGAAGCACTTCTACCGCGCCTACCGGCATTCGCTTTCATCTTATAAACTCAGCCAGCACCGGCAGCTTCAATAATCAACTCACATTAAACACCGGCAATCAACGAACCCTCCCCAACGCCCAAAACATCAACACCCTGATTTACTCGGGGTATCTGGTTGGCTTCACTGCCGGAGGTGCCGGAAGTGTCGCCACAATCTACAATCGGCAAAGTAACGACACCGGCAATTTAATCGCCTCAGCCCCAGCAGCGGGTTCGCTTGGCTCCGCCCCTGGGCCGTCGCCCGGGCTCAACACCACGGACACTTATCAAGCCACGCTCACGCTCCTGTATACGGGTAGTTCCATGAAGGCCGGGTTTCATCTCACTGATATCACCACCCCGGCAACGGACTTGAGTGCATATACGTTGAATGACACTGACCCGGGCACGCCCCCCAGGCCTCTCATCACGCAGTTTGACGGCTTAGTGATTGGCGAAACAAGCGGCGAAAACACGCCGCTGACGCTCACCAACGTCAGGGTTTCGCTCGCAACACCCGCGGCCACGCCAACCTTCAGCCCCGTGGCCGGCACGTATTCCAGCGGGCAATCGGTGACCATCAGCAGCACCACCCCTGGAGCCTCATTCGTTTATACCACGGACGGCACCACCCCGAAGGAGAGCGGCGGCACGGCCACCACCGGCACATTATATACAGGCCCGATTCCCGTCGGCACCAACCTCACCATCAACGCCATTGCTTTTAAGACCACGCCCACTGCCTTTAAGGACAGCCCGGTGGGCACCGCCGCCTACATTATTAATGATCCAACCACGGTGGCCCAACCGACGTTCAGCCCGGGCGCCAGCCAGGTGCTCAGCGGCACCGTGGTGACCATCAGCAGCGCCACCGCCGAAGCCTCGATCATTTATACCACGGACGGCAGCACTCCCACCCATGATGGCAGCGGCAATGTCACGAATGGCACATTGCTGGCCAACGGAGAGTCCATTACCATCACCTCAGCCTCGACCATCAAGGCTATTGGTTTCCTCGCCGGCCTGTCCGACAGCTTGTTGGGCACTGCCATCTATACGATTAGTCCATTGGTCGCCGCACCGACGTTCAGCCCCGGAGGCAGCGCGGTGGCCAGCGGAACCGCCGTGACCATCAGCAGCGCTACCACCAGCGCCTCGATCGTTTATACCACGGACGGCACCCCCCCCACCCATGACAACCTTGGCAACGCCGTGAATGGCACACTCTATTCAGGACCCATTCCCATCACCGCCGGCGTGACCATCAGTGCCATTGCATTCGAGTCCGGACTTCCGGACAGCGCCATGTCCGTCGCGAGCTATTCTACATTTATTTTGCCGGCGAACCTGGCCCTGCTCCCTTCGAGCCAGACGGTAACGTCGGGGAAAACGATGGTTCTGACCGGCTCGGCCACGGGCAACCCGGCCCCGACCTTTAAGTGGCAGCAATCGGCAGACGTTGGCAAAACCTGGACAACGATCGCCGGGCAGACCGGGACCACGTTGACGATCACCGCCAGCGCAAGCCTGAATAACAACGAATACCGGTATGTCGCGACCAACAGCGGAGGGGTGGTCAACAGCAATGCATTTACCCTCACCGTCAATCCCGCGTTCTTCCCTTCCCCCACCTGCGTGGTGGTAGATTCGTCGGGCAACCTTTATGCGGGTGATAGCTCCAACAACGCGATCCAACAAATCAATCCGTCCGGTGTCGTCAGGCTGGTCGCCGGCAGCCCGATCGGCACCGCCGGTTTTTCGGACGCCACCGGCAGCGCGGCCTTCTTCCGCGCTCCGGCCGGCATTACCCTCTCGCCCGACATGACCACGCTGTATGTGGCCGATACCGGCAACGCGGCGATCCGCCAAATTACGTCCGGCGGTGCAGTCACCACGCTCGCGTCCGGCTTGTTCAACGGGCCGGTGGGCGTCGCTGTCGATACATCGGGCAACGTCTTCGTCGCTGACTCGAACAATAAAGTGATCCGCATGGTCACCAAAGGCGGCCTCGCTTCCACCTTCGCCAGCTCGCTCAGTCTTCCTTATGGCCTGGTCTTGAATGGCGCCTCGGGCACCCTCTACGTCTCCGATGGCAACGCCGTCCGTCAAGTCAGCAAGGCTGGGAGCGTAACCCCGCTGGCCGGTTCCTTGACCACCGCCAGCACGGCTGACGGAACCGGCGCTGCCGCCGGGTTCACTGCACCGGGCGGCCTGGCGTTGGACAGCGCCGGCAACATTTATGTGGCCGATATCGGCAACTCCACCATCCGCAAAATCACTCCGCTCGGTGTCGTGACAACCCTCGCCGGCCAGCCAGGAGTGGCGGGCCTGATGGACGGGACCGGCAGCACCGCCCTGTTCAATAAACCCGAGGACGTGACCGTGGACTCCTCGGGCAATGTTTACGTGGCCGACACGCTCAACGGGGCCATTCGCAAAGTTACCCCGGGTGGCGTCGTGACCACGCTGGTACTGACCACGCCAAGCACCACCAGTCCAAGTGCAGCAAGTTCCGGCACCGCCAGTGGTGGCGGTGCCTTCGATGGCTGGTTTCTTGGCTGCCTCGCGTTCGCCGGCCTCTTGCGGTGGAGACATCGCAAGACCTAGCAGGGTGTAATTGGTAGTTAGTATTTGGTAATTGGTAGTTGGTAGTTGGTAGTTGGTAGTTGGTAGTTGGTCCTTCGGGCCATCCTCCTTCGCCCATCGACTGGCTCAGGGCTACGAAGCAGGACGGCGGAAAGGCCGGACGCCGAAGGCTTGGCCACCAACTACTAAATACTAACTACCAAATACCAATCTGTTGCTCACTCCGAATAACCCAGGCCCTGTGAAAGTTCCTGCGCAGCGGCCTGCACGTGCCGGGCAATTTCCGCCATGCGGTCGAGCGGAAAGCGCACCACCGCCGCGGTGATACCGACGGCCGCGATCACCGACCGGTCGGAGCCGTACACCGGCGCGGCCAGGCAGCGCACCCCTTCGTGGAATTCCTCGTTGTCGAAACTATAGCCGCGTTTGTGGGTGAGCTCGGTCTCCTTTTTCAAGCGGCCAAAAGTCGTGAGCGTGCGCGGGGAGTAACGCGTGATGGTGTGATCGAGCCCGTAGGTTTTTTGCAGCTGGTCCGGGATAAACGAGAGGAAAATTTTCCCCGTGGCCGAACAATGCATCTCGACCAAAGTCCCGGGACGCGAAGCCGCGCGCAAAGGATGCGGGCCATCCGCGACTGAAATAATCAGGGCGCGGTTGTCACAGGGCACCGCCACGTGGGAGGTTTCGCCCGTGAGCCGGGTGAGCTTTTGCAGCACCGGTTGCGTGAGCGCGTGCAGCTCCGTCGCGGCCAAAGCCCGGTTGCCCAGGTGGATCAGCATCGGGCCCAGGAAATACTGGCCGCGGTCTTTTCGCACCAAGCCCTCGAGGTGCAAAGTGTTCATGATGCGCAACGTGGTGGTGGCGGGCAGGGAGAGGGCGCTCGCGATATCGTGTGCGATAAAGCCGGAATTGCCCTGGCCGAGGTGCTTCAGGATGCGACAGGCGTTTCGCAAATTGGGGATGACGTATTTATCAGGCATTTAGGGTATGACGCAGGGACCGGGGATTTTATTCATGAAGATGGAGAAAAATTTATTGACGCAAGCCTAAAGTTCACATTTGAACTATTAATTCATTAGTGAATTTGCTCTACCCCGAGCACCAGCACCCCTTCCTCATTCCGACTTTGGCCCGTAAAACTCAAACCCTGCCCATACCCATGCAAACGACGATTGCCCTGTATCCCCAACCCCACCGCTCCCCTCGTCATCAGCTATGCCGATGGATCAGCCTGCCTTCCGCCGCCCTGCTGCTCGCCCTCTCCGCCCTGTCGTCACTTCGGGCCGACACCGCCGCCGCGCCGGGCGAAACCGTCAAGCTCCCCGAGTTCTCCATCTCTTCGGAAAAAGACACAAGCTACACCGGCACCTCGGCGTTGAGCACCACCCGAAGCGGTGTCCCGTTGTCCGACCTGGCCCAATCCGTCACCGTGCTCAACCGGGCTTTTTTCAACGATTTCAAGCCTTCCATCATCGCCCACTCCCTCAACTATGTCGGCGGCACCCAGACTGGCACGATCAACTGGTCGGTGGACCGTTTTATCATCCGCGGCTTCGTGGGTGAGGGCGACTACGTGGATGGATTCCGCACCATGACGGATCGGAATACCGACATTAATCTTATCGATCACGTCGAAATCATCAAAGGTCCGGCCGCCATTTTCATTTCCAATGCGGTGAACAGTGTCGGCGGCGTGGTCAACAAGGTCTCGAAGAGCCCGACCGATTACAATGAAGGAGCGTTAACCGTTCAGTGGGGCATCTGGGACGCCGATCGCGCCGATCTCGACATCGGCGGCCCCATCACGTCCGACAAGAAGCTTTGCTACCGTCTGCTGGTGAATCGCCAGCAATCCAAGGGCTTTTACGACCATACCTACGACAACCGGACATCGATCGTGCCGATGCTCTCCTACAATTTCAGCGATAACACGAAGGTTTGGGTCAAGTACGAGAACTTCGACTGTCATTACTCCTCCTACAACGGCATTCCGCTCGATGGAACAAACTATAAGGCCGGGCAGGCCAACGCGCCCCAAGTCCTGGCCGTCCCGCGGCAATGGAATATCGACGGCGAGGATTCGCCCCGCAACTGGCGCACGGATTATTTCTATCGCCTGTGGGGTCAATTCACCACCCGCCCGGCCGACTGGATCGCCATGCGCTTTGCCGCTTTTGATTCCAAGGACACCCAGCGGCGCGTGGAATCGATTATCGCCACGCAGAATATAACCGAAAATCTGGCTGGCGGTGGAACCGTCCTCCTTCCCACCGGCTATCAAATTCCCCCTGGCTACACCCGCGGCACGCTGCTCAATCGCAGCACCACGGCCGTCGATGGGGACTACCAGCCGCGCCGCGAACTGCAGAATGACTATGTCTTCACTTTCGACACCTGGGATGTAAACCACAAGCTCCTCGTGGGCTGGGATGCCTACGACTCCCCCGACGACACCAAGACCTACAGCAGTGGCGGAACCAGCAATGCGTTCAGCAGCCCGATCGATCCCTTCAATCCGCCGTACAAAACCAACGGCGCGGACACCGTCACCGTCAACACCAAGCAGCTTCCGACCAGCAACCGCCACATCCAACAAAACTTCTCCAAGGCCTATGTCCTGGAGACCGCCAGTTTCCTCAAGGATACGGTGATCCTGGATTGGGGTGCCAACCGTAGCCGCTACGAAAGCTCGTTGACCAACGATACCTTTAACCAGAATACGCTCGCATTTACGCCGGCGACTTCCGGTACTTCCAACCTTATTGCCAATTCGGTCGCCTATAAGAACCTGGTCCAGTACGGTGTGTTGGTCAAACCGCTGCCCAATGTTTCGGTGTTCTTTGACGACAATCGTAATTTTGCCTTCAGTGGTTTTGGCGCAACCGGCCCGCTGCAACCCAATATCGGGCGCCAAAAGGAAATCGGCATCAAATCGACCTGGCTCGATAACCGGCTGTCCTTCAATGTCACTTACTTCGACGCCACCAGTGCCAACAACACGGTGCCCGCCTTCCCGCAGACCACCCCGCCCAGTTTCCTTACGGTGGGGACCGAGACTTCCAGGGGAATTGATGGCGACTGGAATTTTGCCGTCACCAAGAACCTCTACCTGCTGGGCTCCTTCGCCTATTTCAACGCCAATATCGGCCTGGCCGGCGTGCCCATTTCCGCCGCGGCGGGATCGCCCACTTGGGGCCAAGTGCTCCAGCCCTTTGATGGCAAGGCGCACAGCAGCATCCCGGTCGACGCCGTTTCGCAGCACAATGTCTCCTTGTGGGCCCGTTATAACTTCACCGAGGGCCGCTTGAAGGGCCTTACGCTTGGCCTCGGGGCAAACTACCTGGACAAGCGCGCCATCACGGACAACACCAACAATGTGTTTTTTGGGTATGTGCCGGCCCGCACCCTCGTGGATGGCGTCATCAGCTATACCACGAAGCACTTCGTCTACCAGGTAAACGGGGAAAACCTGCTGGATAAACGCTACGTCTATTCGGGACGCAGCCAGCTCGTGATCATCCCGGGCGAGCCGCTGAACGCCAGCGTATCCGTCACCTACAAGTTCCTTTGATTTGGGTCCAAGGTTTAATTAGTTGAGTAGGTTTGGAAAGGCCCGCGAGAAATCGCGGGCCTTTTTATTTTTTACTGGTTCCAAAAGCAACAGGTGGAGCGCGGCGTCCCCGACGCGCTCAGATAGATTCACCACGAAGACACAAAGAACTCAAAGGGGTTGGGCTTCGTGTCCTTCGCCTGCCCGCCGTAGCTTTAGCGAAGGAGGGTGCCTTTGTGGTTAAGGATTGATTGGGCCGAGCGCGTCGGGACGACGCGCTCCACCACCAACTACTAAATACCAACTACAAACTACTGCTCCCTACCTTCAGTACTTCACCGAGCAGCCGTACGGTTCGCTCACGGGTTTGGCGATGGGCTGGCCGGACTTGAGCGCGTCGAGGGCGGCTTTCACGTAATTGGTCGCCTTGGCGACGTCGGCGATATTGGCCGAGCGGATGCTGTCGATCGCGCCTTTGTAAACAAGCGTGCCGTCGGCGTTGATCACGTACATGTCGGGCGTGGTCTTTGCCCCGTAAAGATGGCCGACCTTGCCATCGGCATCGTGGAAATAGGCGGTGGGCGCGGCGCCGTTTTTTTGCAGCCACGAGTTGATCATGGCCGGCGTGTAATCGCCGCCTTCACCACCGGGCGCGCCGGAGTTGATCGTCAGCCAGACGGTGCCGCCGGCCGTGGCGGCCTTTTGCAGCGAGGGAATGTTGCCGCTGTCGTAGTGTTTCTTTACGAATGGGCAGTCCGGGTTATTCCATTCGAGCACGACGATTTTTCCTTTGTAGTCGGAAAGTGAGTGCGTCTGTCCGTTGATGTCAGTGAGCGTGAAGTCGGGTGCGGGCGAGCCCACTTCGACGTTGGCGCGGACCATGCCGGCCAGCGCGGCAAAGGCGGCGAGTGCGGGGAGGAGATTACTCAGGATATTCATGGGTGGGAAGATTCTAAGCAAAATCCCGTCGATTTCCAGCCCACAACCCTATTTCATGTCCGCATGCCCGGCTGGCTCGCCGATTTTTTTCGATTATGTTGGGGATTGTTCTACTGGAACGCTCGCAAGACCGTCTTCCGCTGGCGCGGCGGGCGCTGCCCGTGCCAGAACCCAAGCGATTCCGGCCGAGCGCTCGAGACCACGTGTGACGCCTGTTTGCACTGGCGCCAGCCCGTCCGCTTCCGGCGCGTGTGCCCGCTGCTCGTGACCACGCCGAATGGCCTGCGTTGCTCCGTCAACACCAAGGACGTGCGTCCGTTCTGGGGCCGCGCCACCGGTTTCTTCAGCGGGACACTCGTGGTTTCCTACCTGGCGGCGGTCCTGGTGGTGTTCATCCTTCTTCGCGGCATCGGCTATCCTGTGCACTTCAAGTCGGTGGCGTGGCCACGCGCCTGGTCGGAGATTCGCCTGACCCGCGGCGAATATTTTTTCCAAATGGCCCATCGCGCGCTGGCCAGCAACCGGCCGAAGGAAGCCGGGCTCGCCCTCAGCAATGCCTATGAATGCAACCCCCACGACTACCGGGCCGGCCTGATGCTGGCCAAGCTCTTGCAGGTGGGCCAGCCGGCGCAGGCAAATTTCATTTACGCCCACCTGCTGCGCGACGCCCCCGCGCAATCCGCCCTCATCGCCGAGCAGTGGTATCGCAGCCTGCTCGCCCGCGGCGATTTTCCAGAAATCGCGCAATTCGTGCCGGCCTTCCTCGCCCGTGACACGGTGCACGCCCCGGTGTGGATCCATGCGATGTTCTTTGCCACGCGACGCCTGGGTGACACCAAGCCGCTGCTGCGAATGCTCGATAAAAGCTATCCTCTGGATCCCGACCTGCGCCACTTGGTGGAAATCGAGCTGCTGAGCGAAACCGGCCGCACCAGCGATGCCCACGAGGCCTTGCGCAACCTGCGCATGGATGGGTCTTACCTCGCCTACTATCAGGCCAGCCAACTGACCGCCCTCGGGTTTCCGGATGAAGCCCTGGCAGCCATCATTGACCACGCGGGCGTCCTGCTCCCGAAAGATGTCTCCGCCTTGCGCCTCGATGCTTTTGCCGCAAAAGGCTGGACCAGCCTCGTGCACAATGAAGTGGATCTGGTCCTCGGCGCTCCCGCCAGCACGACCTCGGTTGAGCTGCTTTGCGCGCATTTCATCCGCTACCCCGACCCGAAATTGCTCACCACACTTTTCGAAAAGCTCCAGCGGGAACCACTGCCGCAGACAGCCGACACGTATCAAGCCACCGTCGCGCTCTTCTGCGCTGCCGGCGTCAACGCCGACTGGCCGCACCTGCAGGTCGCACGTAACGGACTCAGGCAGATCGGGCTCCCTTCCCCCAATATTCTCGACCAGGCCGAGGCATTTTTCCGCGGACCATCCGACCCGCGGCAACTCGGGCACATCCTGCCCATGTTCCAGCCGCCCCCATTGGAAATTGCCTACCCGATCGCAAACGGAAACCTGTCTTCCCCGGTCATGCTCGACCCTCTCTCCCTCGACGTGACCTACGCCTTGTTTGAACATTATCGTGGCAATCCGGTTGCCACCCCACGATGAATCCGGCCCCACCCAGCCCGCGCATGTTCCTCTCCCCGCTCGCGCGAATCAATCTCGCCCTGCTGGCGGTGCTGGCCGCGGCGTTCAGCGCGCTGCTCTGGCCGCAATGGCGCCACAATCCGGAGCTGTCGCACGGGCTCTTCATGCCGCTGATTTTCCTGCTGCTGTTGCACGAAAGCCGCATCGCCGGCCCCGCGCGGTTTTTACCCGCGCACGGCGCCGCCGCGCTCGCGATGGCCGGGCTGCTCACCGCCGGGCTGGCTGCGCTCGCCACCGGCGGCCTCTTCACCGCCGCGCTCGACTGGTCGCACGCCCTGGTGGGCTTCACGCTCGCCCTCGCCCTCGTGCTCATCCTGCTGGCCGGCTGGCTGGTCTTCGCGAGCGAACCGGTGCGCCTCGTGCCATTCAACTGGATTTCGTTCACGGCCATCTTCCTATGGCTGCTGTCCGCGCCCATCCCACCCGGCACCTACATGCGCCTCACCCTCGGCCTGCAGCTCGGGGTCACGCGCTCCGTGCTCGCCACGCTGCATTTGTTCGGGGTGGCCGCCGTCCGCAACGGCAATCTCATCGAGCTCGCCGGCTCCACCGTCGGGGTCGAGGAGGCGTGCAGCGGCGTGCGCAGCCTGATCTCCTGCGTCTTCGCGGGTTTCTTTTTTTCCGCGGCGCTCGTGCGCCGGCCGTGGTCGCGCACACTCCTCATCGCGCTGGCCGCGCCGCTGGCCATCGCCATGAATTTTTTCCGTTCACTCACGCTGACGCTGCTGGCCAACCGGGGCGTGGACATCAGCCACACCTGGCACGATGCCACCGGCTATGCGGTCCTGGGCGTGACGGCGCTGCTGCTCGGCGGACTCGCCTGGCTGCTGGCCCGCGGCGAAAAAAACGAGCCGCCCGCGGCCTCCCCGCCCGTCGCGCGCGCCACCCCGTCGCTTCAACCGTGGCTGGCCGCGGGACTCTCGCTCGCCATCGCCTTGGTCGTTTTATTCGTCACCAATACGCGCCGCGCCGCGCCCGTCGCGCCGGTGCCGGATCTCGCCGCAATCATGCCCGCCCAAGCCGACGGATGGAAGGTGCAAACGACAACCGATCTTTATCGTTTCGCCGACACCCTGCAAACCGACCACCTGATCCAGCGCACCTATTTCAAGCGCACCCACGATGGCAGCCTGCAGCAGGTCATCCTATACATCGCCTACTGGTCCGCGGGCCAGGCGTCCGTCAGCCTCGTGGCTTCCCACACGCCCGACGCATGCTGGCCGGGCGCCGGCTGGCTGCCAGACCCGACCGCGGATGCGCACGCCAACCTCGTGGTCTCCGGCCGGGTGCTGCCGGCGGCGGAATTCCGGGTTTTTCGCGGCGACCTTTATCCCCAACGCGTCTGGTTCTGGCATCTCTATGACGGCCGATCCATCGGCTATGAAAACCCCGACTCGCCGCGCGAACTTTTGCGGCTGGCCTGGAACTACGGTTTCGGCCACCAAGGCGCGCAATTTTTCGTCCGCATCTCGAGCAATTGCGACTGGACGGCCTTCGCCGACGATCCGCTGTTTCGCGACGTGTTCAGCCGCCTGCAGCCGTATGGGCTGTAGGCGAAAAAGTAACAGGTATCAGGTATCAGGTATCAGGTATCAGGTATCAGGTATCAGGTAACAAGTATCAAGAGGAAGTACACCGGACATTCTTGTTACTTGATACCTGTCACTTGTCACTTGGGCAGAAACGCCCCCTTTTCCCTGTCATTCTGCTGGCATGCCATTCCGTCTCACCCGGCAGGAAAAATACCTTCTCGCCTGCCTCGCCGCGCTGGTCGTGCTCGGCCTGGTCGGATACGCCGTGCTCTGAGAGCCCGCTGACACGGGCAAATCACAAATTCCAAGGTCCAAACGCCAAAAAAAACTGAAAAATAAAATCTGCAATTTTGACACGATCCTCGCTGCCGAGGCTCCGGCCATTTGGGGTTTCTTTGGGATTTGTCACCTGGCGTTTGGAATTTTTCTGTGTCGTCATTTGGATTTCGTCATTTTTCACCACGACCAATCCCTAAATACTTGCGACGCGCAAAGCTTCTGCAGTTGACTGAAGCGTCCCATGCATCCCTCGGTTTCTTCGATTCGTATACATCCATGAGATGTTTGCCACCCATGCCTGCCCGCCTGCCATCGCCGGCTGTGCCTATGCAGCCTGCGCGTTCAGGGCCTGGGGCGATTTGCCTTCCCGCATGAGCGAATCCACCGAGGATCGGAACGACATCGATGCCCGCCTGCTGCAACGCATGGCGCGCGGCGATCGCACGGCCTTCTCCGAGCTTTACGACCGCTTCAGCCGGCCGCTCTATTCCGCCGCCTTGCGCATCCTCGGCGATACGCGCGAGACCGAGGACATCGTGCACGATGTGTTTCTCTCCATGTGGGAAAAATGCGCGGCCTTTTCCGCCGAGCGCGGCACCGCCTTCGCCTGGGCAGTCACGCTCACGCGCAACCGCGCCATCGACCGCCTGCGCCTGCGCAAGCGCCGCGGGGAACTGCTCGGCGCCTCCGTGCCCGCCGACCTGGGCTACGATGAGACGGCCGGCACGACCCATGCCCTCGTGTTCAAGGAAAAAGCCCAGCTGGTGCGCTCGGCGCTCGCCGCGCTGCCCGCCGAGCAAAAGCAGGCCGTCGAACTCGCATTTTTCGGCGGATTTACCCAGGAACAAATTGCCGAAAATCTCCAGCAGCCGCTCGGCACCGTGAAAGCCCGCATCCGCCGCGGGTTGCTCAAGCTCAGGGACGCGCTCCGACCCCACCATGATTGACGAACGCGCAGAAGAACTCGCCTCGCTCTACGCCCTCGACCTGCTCGAAGGCGCGGAACTCGCTGCGTTCGAAGCCACGCTCACGCAAGACGCCGGGCTGCGCGCCCTCGTGCGGGAGCTGGGCGAAGCCGCCAGCGCCCTCTCCCTGGCCGCGCCCGCCACCCCACCCCCGGACTGGTTGAAATCACGCCTGTTCGTATCCCTCGCGGAAAAATCACGCGCGGAAGACCGGCGCGTCACGTCCTTTGCGCCGCTGGCCTGGATCCCGTGGGCCATCGCGGCGTGCCTTGCGCTCACCTCCGCGTGGCTCACCCAACTCTATTTCACCCAAAAATCCGAATCCATCGCGCAGCACGAGCAAGCCACCCTTGCGCAGCTGGAAATACAAAGCGTGCAAAACCAGCTTGAGGTCGAACACATCCTCGCCAGCCGGCAGCTCGCCGATTTGCAGGAGCAGATCAAAACCAACAGCGATCCCTCGCACTTGGAAATTGCCAAGCTCGTCTCCCTCCTCGGCAATTCGTCCCAAGCCCACGCCATCGCCGTGTGGAATCAGGCCACCCAGCAAGGCGTGCTCACGGTCGAGAAGCTGCCCGCGCTCGCCGCCGACCAGGACTACCAACTCTGGGTCATCGACCCGAAGTATCCCGACCCGGTCAGCGGCGGCGTCTTCACCGTCGACGCGCGGACAGGCACGGCCCGCCTCGCCTTCCATCCCGGCCAGCTCATCGCCACCGCTGCAAAATTTGCCGTCAGCTGCGAACGCAAGGGCGGCCGGCCCAAGCCGGAAGGCCCCATTGTGCTGCTAAGTGAGTGAGAATTTTTACACCTAAGAACGGCCGTTGAACCCCGCGGATTGCACGGATGATCGCGGATTCGGATTTTGAACACGAAGGATGCAGAGGGATCCATACAGTCGGACCACTGTTATTTTTAACCGCGAATGGACGCTAATGAACGCTAATCGGATATCGCGGACTGACCCGGATATGAATTGGCTGCGGAAAACGACTGTAGGCCGTCGTTGCGATCAGAAAACGCTGCCGCAGCGCTTTCTGGCGCAACCCGACGGCCTACACGGCCTGCGGCCGTGTGCCGCGGTAGCCGGCACAGTTTTCCAGCAGCCTATTCGCGGTAATTCGCGTCCATTCGCGGTTAAAAACGGATCGAATCCGTGTTCGGGATCAATAAGTGCCTATAAGTGTTCATCAGTGGTTAAAACGAGTTCCAAGAACGTTTAAAACTTTTCTCGACGCCCCGCGGCGGCTCGCCAACGCTGGGCGGATGGTCATCAAACCCAAGGTTCGCGGATTTGTTTGCATCACTGCTCACCCGGCCGGCTGTGCCGCCCATGTGCAGGAATCGATCGATTACGTTCGAAAAAAAGGCCCGTTCAAAAACGGCCCGAAAAACGTTTTGGTCATCGGTGCATCCACCGGCTACGGGCTGGCCTCGCGCATCACCGCCGCCTTTGGCTCCGGCGCAGCCACGCTTGGCATTTTCTTCGAGCGCCCGTCGGAAGACGACCGCCCGGCCACCCCCGGCTGGTACAATTCCATCGCTTTCACCCGCGCGGCCCGCGCCTCCGGCCTCAAGGCCTTCAATCTCAATGGCGATGCCTTCTCCGACGATCTCAAGCGCCAGGCGCTCGACGTCATCAAACGCGAGATGGGGCCCATCGACCTCGTCGTTTACTCGCTGGCCTCACCGCGCCGCACCCACCCGAAAACCGGCGTCGTGCACAAATCCGTCCTGAAACCCATCGGCGCGCCCTACACGAACAAAACCGTGGACACCGACAAGGGCATCGTCAGCACCATCACCATCGAGCCCGCGGCCGAATTCGAGGTCGCCGACACGGTGGCCGTGATGGGCGGCGAAGACTGGGAAATGTGGATGTACGCGCTCGACGACGCGAAACTCCTCGCGCCCGGCGCCACCTCCGTCGCCTACAGCTACATCGGCCCCGAAGTCACCTGGCCGATCTACAAGAACGGCACGATCGGCCTTGCCAAGAACGACCTTGAGCGCGCGGGCAAACGCATCGACTCCCTGCTCAAGCTTAACCGCGGCCGCGCCTTCATCTCGATCAACAAGGCGCTCGTCACCCAGGCCAGTTCGGCCATTCCCGTCGTGCCACTCTACATCTCGATCCTCTATAAAATCATGAAGGCGCACGGCACCCATGAAGGTTGCATCGAGCAGGTCCAGCGCCTTTTCGCCACGCAGATGTACAGCGGCCGCGGCCTGGACTTCGACGCCGGCGGGCGCGTGCGCGTCGACGACCTTGAAATGAAACCCGAGATCCAGGCGGAAATCGCCAAGATCTGGCCGCAAGTCACCACCGAGAATCTCGGGGCCCTGACCGACATCGCCGGCTACCGCGCGGAATTTTTGAAACTCTTCGGCTTCGGCCTGCCCGGCATCAACTACGACGCCGACATCGAGCCGCACATCCCCATGGAGTGAAGTGACAAGTAACAGGTAACAAGTACCAAGAATATCTGGTATGTATCAGTTTGCCTATTTGTCATTCCGAGCCGTGCGAGGTACCGAGGCCGAAGGCCGACAGTCTGACATCTCACGATTTGATTCGGTGAGATCCTTCGCTTCGCTCTGGATGACAACGCTGAGTGTTGTATGCAGGACACCATCGCCAAACTGATACACTACCGAATATCTTCTTCCTGATACTTGATACCTGTCACTTGTTACTTTTCACCGTCACTTGATACTTCAGTCCGCCAGCCCGACACTGACGGACTGTCCATTATCCTTCGGCCCGAGTTTTAAGATGAACGGCGCGGCGGTTTTCGCCCACTCCTCGGCCTTGGGGTAGCCCGCGGCGCCATCGGCCCAGCATTGCTGGAGCATGTCCGTGTTGATGATACCGGGGTTGAGCGGCACGGCGGCCATACCCTCCGGCAATTCCTGCGCGAGTGATTTGGTGAGCCCCTCGATGGCCCATTTCGACGCGCAATACGGCGCCACTTCCGGCGAGGTCGAGCGGCCCCAGCCGGAGCTGAAATTCACGATGACGCCTTTTTTTCGCGCAATCATCGCGGGGGCAAAGGAACGAATCATGTTGGCCACGCCTTTCACGTTGGCGTCGATCAACCGCGAAAATTTATCGGCCGGCACCAGCCAGAGCGGCGCGGGATCGTTCATGAGCGCGGCGCAGTTGATCAAAAAATCCGGCACGACTTCCGGGCCCAGCACGCGTTCGGCCCAAAGCTGCACTTTCACCGCATCGGCGACATCGACCGCATCAAAACTGTGCGGCGCCGCATGCGCGAAACGCAGGTTGATGATTTCCCCCGAGTTGCGGCTGCAGCCGATGATCGTGTGGCCCTCGGCGATCCAGCATTCGGCCAGCGCCCGGCCGAGCCCGCGGGTGACACCGGTGATGACAATTTTCATGCGATGAAAATTGTTATAAGTAACAGGTATCAAGTGACAAGTAGCAAGAGGGTGCTGGCCGCGAAGTTTCAAGTGCCTGGTACCAAGTTCCAAGATAGCCGACCACCCCTGCCTCCTGAATCCTACTCCTGATACTTGTCACTTGTTACCTGTTACTTACCGCCATGGGGAACTAAATACCAATTACCAACTACTAACTACCATGCCTCCTGCCATGAAAACCCTGCTCGCACCCATTGATTTCTCGGCCGCCAGCGGGAGTTTGCTGCAGGCCGCAACCTCGCTCGCGCAATCACTGGGCGCCCGCCTTGTCCTGTTGCACGTGTTGCAGCCGGTTGCCCCCATCGGTGATCCCATGATGATGCCCGACATGGCGCAGGTCGCCGCCATGCAAAAAACCGCGGAACAGGATGCGCGCGCGCAACTGGCGCGGGCCGTCGAAGAGGTGGCGGCACAAGGCGTGGCCGTCGAATCAGAATTCCGTGACGGGCCGGCTTCGGCGATCATCCTGGAACGCGCCAGCGCCCTGCCCGCCGACTTGGTCATCATGGGCTCGCATGGGCATACCGCGCTCTACGATTTGCTGCTCGGCAGCACGAGCCACGCCGTGTTGAAAAAATCGCCCTGCCCCGTGGTGATCGTGCCGGCAAAGAAGTGACGGTTTGTCATTGGTCATTAGTCACTCGTCATTAGTCATTCGTAGTTGGTAATTGGTAGTTTGTATTTGGTTCGGAGTTCGACGTCCGGCGTCCAGCGTGTGTTGACACGCATTGGACCGTAGCCTTGGCGAAGGATGAAGTTGGGCCTTCACGGAGCCCACCAACTACCAAATACTAACTACCAACTACTCTCCCGTCACTGCGACTGCAGGCTGAATTTATTCAGGTGGGCATCGCCGCAGGCATTCATCACATCGGCCACTTTCTGGAGCTGGGTGGCTTTGTCGGCCTTGATCAGCACGGGGATGTCCCGGTCCACGTCGTGCACCTGCTTGAGCAGCGGCAGGAGTTCAGCGTCGGCAATGGCCCGGCCGTTGAAAGAGATGACCCCGTCCTTGTTGATGGCAATCTCGACTTTGCCCTTGAATTCATTTTTGCCCGCGCTCGTGAATTTGGGCAGCGTGATGTTCATCGTGACCGCGGACTTGAACTGCATCGTCACGAAGGAGAAAAAAATCAGCATCACGAGCACGTCGATCAGCGGCACGAGGTTCATCTCGGGCCGTTTGCGGCGTTTCTGGTAGAGCCCGCTCATTATGACTGCCGGTTGCGCTGGAGCACGCGCTCCAGCAGCACGTCGAGTTGCGCCGCGTAGTTTTCAACCCGGCGCTGGAAAAAGCCGCTGCCGACCAGCGACGGGATGGCGATGGACAGGCCGATGACCGTCGCCGAAAGCGCCAGCGCCACGCCTTTGGTGAAGGCCACCGGGTCGGGCAGGCCGGTGTCGGGTGCGATTTGCGAAAAGACCTGCAACAGGCCGGTGACCGTGCCCGTCAGGCCGAGCAGCGGCGCGGCGGCATAAATGACGTCGAGGTACGGGATGCCGCGTTCCATGCGGTTGATCTCGAGGCGGGCAAAGGCCTTGACCGCCCCCTCGTCGTGCGCGTGCGTCTCGGCAAACTCGACAATGCGGGCCAGCGTCGAGTGGCGCCCGCCGGGCACCGGCTTGCCCGCCACGATGGCATCGACCAGGTCATCCGGCATGACGGCGTGGCGGCGCAGCGCGAAGGCGCGCTCGCAAATGATGAACAAGGCGACCGTGAAACAGACCCCGAGTGGGTAAATGAGGAGGCCTGCGCCTTTAAAGACGTCCGATAACCTTTGAAAAGTTTCCATCATGGCTTTGAGGGTGAATGGCTTGATGAGACGCCTGCCAAGCGGAAAAGGTTCATAAATTTTTTGGAAGTAACAAGTACCAGGTACCAAGTACCAAGAGGCCGCGGCGGGAAGTAGCAAGTATTCAGGCAACAAGTGTCAGCAAGAAGAGCTTCTTGGAACTTGATACCTGTCACTTGATACTTTTCACCGTCACCTACTACTTCCCTCGCTGTCCTACGCGACTAAATACGGCAGGCGCGCGGCGGCGGCGGTCACGGCGTCACGGCCTTCCAGCAGCTCGCCGATGGGATCCCAGCGGCCGTTGACCAGCGCGTCGCGCGCGGCCTCGCGGATGACCGTCTTCACCTTCTGTCCGCCAAAGCGGATTTCCTGCGCGGCGACATCGACCACGAGCTCGACCTGTGGATCGGCCTCGATCGCGGCTGCCATCTTCGCAATGTCCTCGCGGCTCGCGGCCAGGCACGGGATGCCGAGCGTGGTACAGTTGCCAAAAAAGATTTCGGCAAAACTTTCGGCGACCACGGTGCGGATGCCGTATTTCTGGATGGCCTGCGGGGCGTGCTCGCGCGACGAGCCGCAGCCAAAATTCGTTCCGCTGAGCAGGATGTTGGCGCCCTTGAAACGCGGCTCGTTGAGCGGATGCGGCTTGTCGCTGCCGTCGGCGTTCTTGCGCATGTCGAAAAACAGGAATTCGCCCAGCCCGTCGAACGTGACGCACTTCATGAAGCGCGCCGGGATGATGCGGTCCGTGTCGATGTCGTTGCCGGGGACGAAAACGCCGCGGCCGGTGACCTGGGTTATTTTTGCGAGAGCCATGGGAAAAGATTTTTTAACCGTTGATTGTTTTTGTAGGCGGGGTGCCCTCACCCCGCATGGGTTTCTTCAGTTTGCGGAGACGCTGAAGACTTCACGGGCATCGGCGACCGCGCCGGTGACGGCGGCGGCGGCGACCATGAGCGGGCTCATGAGGATCGTGCGGCCGGTCGGGCTGCCCTGGCGGCCCTTGAAGTTGCGGTTGGAGGAACTGGCACAGAGCTGGTCGCCGATGAGCTTGTCGGGATTCATCGCCAGGCACATCGAGCAGCCGGCCTCGCGCCATTCGAAGCCGGCGTCGCGGAATACCTGGTCGATGCCAAGCGAGGCGCAAAGCAGGCCGACCCCCTGTGAGCCGGGCACGGCGATGGCTTTCACGCCGGCCGCGACGTGCCGGCCTTTCAAAAATTTCGCGACCTCCTGGAAATCGCTCAGGCGGCCATTCGTGCACGAGCCGAGGAAGGCGACATCGATCTTAGTTCCCTTGATCGGCGCACCCGGCTTCAGCTTCATGTAGGCCAGCGCTTCCTCGATGGACGTTTTTTCGTCGGCCACCTGGGTTTTGGCGGGATCAGGGATGTTCTCGGTGATCGAGATGCCCTGCCCCGGATTGATGCCCCACGTGACCGTGGGGGCGATGTCCGAAGCGTTGATGGTGACGACATCGTCGTAGGCGCAGCCGGGATCGCTGGCCACGGCCTTCCAGCGCGCGACCGCTTCATCCCATGCGGCGCCCTTCGGCGAATAGGGACGGCCCTGCAAATAGGCAAACGTCGTCTCATCGGGATTCACGTAGCCGGCGCGCGCGCCGCCTTCGATGGACATGTTGCACACGGTCATGCGCTCCTCCATCGAGAAACGGTCGAAGATCTCGCCGCCGTATTCGTAGGCGAAGCCGGTGCCGCCGTTCACGCCCAGCGTGCGGATGATGTGCAGGATGACGTCCTTCGCGTACACGCCCGGACGCAGCCGGCCGGTCACGTTGATGCGGCGGACTTTCAACTTACCCAGGGCCATCGTCTGCGTGGCGAGCACGTCGCGGATTTGCGTCGTGCCGATGCCGAAGGCGATGGCGCCAAACGCGCCGTGCGTGCTCGTGTGGGAGTCGCCGCAGGCGATCGTCGTGCCGGGCTGGGTGATGCCCTGTTCCGGGCCGACGATGTGGACGATGCCCTGCTTGCCCGTCGCGCGGTCGAAAAAGGTGATGCCGAAGTCGCGGCAGCTCTTGCGCAGGTCCTTGATCATCGCGTCGGCCAGCGGGTCGGCAAACGGCTCGCTGAACTGGTCGGTGGGCACGATATGGTCGACCGTCGCAAACGTCCGGTGCGGCATCGCGACCTTCAGGCCGAGGTCGCGCAGCATGCCGAAGGCCTGCGGGCTGGTCACCTCGTGGATGAGGTGCGTGCCGACGATCAGTTGCGTCTGGCCATTGGACAGCGAGCGGACGGCGTGGGCGTCCCAGACTTTTTCGAAGAGTGACTTGGGCATGGTGATGAAAATTGGAAAAGCGAAAAAGCGGAAATCGAAAAACGGAAAGGCTATCCGAAAGGCAGGGCGTAAAGCCCGACCTACGAACGCAGTGTACCAAATCCTTGCATTGCGTTAAAATACTTGTTTTGTGTCCTGTGATGCCCAGGGAGTATCAGTATCCATTCGAACTCCGCCACCTCGTCTATTTCCGCGAGGTGGCGCGCACCCTGCATTTCCGCAAGGCGGCCGAGGCGCTGGCCGTGGCCCAGCCGGCGTTGAGCCGGCAGGTCGCGCAGCTCGAGGCGGGGCTGGGCGCGAAGCTTTTTGTCCGCTCGCGCCGGCGGGTGGAGCTCACCCCGGCCGGGCAGGCGCTGGTGGAGCGCATCGAACCGATCCTGCGCTCGCTGGCGGCCGTGCCGCCGGAGCTGCACGCGCTGGCCGGCGGCGAAACCGGCTACCTGCGCGTGGCCTTCACCGGCCTGGCGATGGCCACGGTCCTGCCGGGCATCCTGCGCAAGTTTCACCGCCGCTTCCCCGGCATCCGGCTGGCGCTCAATGAATCGCCGACGTCGGCCCAGCTCGGCGCGCTGGCCACGGGCGACATCGCCTGCGGCTTTTTCCATCCCGATGCGGTCGTGCCCGGCCTGCGCACGCACCAGCTCCTGCGCGAGCGCAACGGCGTGCTGCTGCCGGCCGATCATCCCCTCGCCCGCCGCTCGCGCCTGCGCCTGCGGGAGCTGGCGCAGACGCCCTTCGTGCTGTTTCCCCGCATGCACAACCCGGGGTTTTACGACCGCATGCTGGCGGCCTTCGCGCAGGCGGGTGTGACCCCGCGCATCGCCGAGGAAGTCTGGCCGCGGGCCAACGGCATCGGCCTGGTGAGCGCGGGACTCGGGGCGACCTTCATGTGTCCATCGGAGGCCCGGCACCTGCCGCCGGAAGTCGTTTTCAAAACCCTCACCGGCCCGGCACCGGAAAGCCGGCTGGTGCTTGGCTGGAAAGCGGCCCCCGCGCCCGACCCCGCGCTGGCCGCCTTTCTCGCCGTGGCGGTCCCATCTTAACTTGAAAAGTCATTTGCCACAAAAGATCACAAGGAGCCCAAAGAATGTGTATTGGATGAATCGTGCAACTGCTCTGTGCACTTTGTGATCCTTTGTGGCAAAAAACGGTTTTCCCCTCGCCTCACGCCTCTGGCCTCATACCTTTCCCCGACATAGCTTGGGTGGTCGCATTCCTACTTCAGTTTGGCCCGGATTCATCGCGGATGAAAAAGATCGTGGGTTTCCCCGCCGTTGACCAAGGACAAGCGGTACGAGGCGTGGGCCAAGGAAAAGGGGTCATGTCTTGACTCTTGACAAAATGCGCTGGTAACCATGTTTGTTTTCTCCACCGTTCAGGCGAAACCTTCGGACGAATTGGCTCACGCTGGCAGGCTGCCCCATCCCCAGGCGTGCGGCAAGCCAGCTGTTGCTGGCCGCACTCGTCGCCTTGAGCAGCGCGGCCAGCAGCACTTTCCCCGGGGCGGACTTGCGCCCGGCAAGCTTCTTCAAATCTACCTTTATGATCATGGCCGCCGCTTGCAGGCGCTTTTCCCACTCCCCTTCGCGTTCTTCCTGCCAGGCCGCGCGCCAGCCGCCCAGCAACGCCAGCTTATCTAGATCCGCCCCCTGCTTTTTCAGATCCTTTTTTAGTTCCTCCCGAAATTCTTTCGAACCCACGCACCAGCCGCGGTTCAGGTGTCCGAAAAGTTTCTCCCGTTCAGCCTGGCTCTCCTCGGCCAGCAAAGCGAGGTACTCCAAGTAACGCTTCCAGCCTCCCTTGGTGTCGGGCAGGCCACCGCTCTCACCAAGCACAGTGGACGGATCAAGGCATTCCGGCCTGCCCTTTCGCAGGAAATGCCACAGACTGCTCCAGCGGAACTCCTGCAGTCGCTCTGGCGGCAACACCTTCGCCTTTACGGGATTGAGATGGATGTAGTGGGCGACCTGGGCCAAGACGTGTCCTGGCTCCACATGGATCGCTTTGTAGCGGCCCTGAAACGGCCGGCCGACCTCGCCGCGAAACCGGTTGAACCGCATCGCCCACGTGCCTTGCAGCCACTTCATCCCGTCACTTAAGTTTGGCTCGGGCGTTTCCACGGCCAGGTGAAAATGGTTTCGCATGATAATGAAGGCATGCAGCCGCCAACCGAACCGGGCACTGGTCTCGAACAAGGTTCGCTCAAAGGCCTCGGCCGATCCCTTCCCGGCGAACAAGTCACGCCGGTAATTGCCCCGGTTGATGACGTGGTAGCACGCGTCGGGAAATTCCAGTCTCAGTTTGCGGGGCATGGCCCTGTTTACATCCCCCGCTGGACAATTTTGTCAAGAGTCAAGACATGACCCCTTTGCCTTGGCTGACGACCTCGGCCTCGCGGTCAAAAAGCTCGCACGCAAAAACCGCCGCCTTCAAGCCGAGCTGCGCGAGTTCGTCCTGGAGATTTTCAGCGCGTCGTGATCGTTCATTTGGAAAGTCGCTGCAAAAAGTGTGTCGCTTGATGCTTTGCTTGAGTATCTAACGCTGGATGGCTCTCAGCCTGACGGAGCGCGTTCACCAATCTCTCGCGGTCTGCTGCCTGCTTTGTGCCGTTAATAACCCTGTTCAGCAACCAGACGGTGTGACCTGTAGGTTTACGTGCGATTGAAGCCAGTAGTTCTGCTTCGTATCCCCGGCCATAAAACTTTTCAACAAAATGCACAAGCGGCCCCGGAGTGCCAAAATCCAAGGCCGGATGCTCTTCCATGAACTTCAAGATAACGCTCACAAATTCTAAACCGGCACCTTCTTCCTTTAGGTTTTCGGTTATCGATGCTGCCTCCGATATGAAATCCGGGGCTTCCGTGGCTTTAAGAAGTTGGTTTCTAAGATGAATTTGGTTCATATGCTAATGTCCGTACTTAGCCGCATGATTCAGTGCTGCTTTTTGCGCCGCATTGATTACGTCCGGCGGCGCAGCATTCAAATCGCGAAGTATTTGGGCGTTCGCGTTAATGTTTTGAACAGGTGTCATGGCTCTCGCGTCAATAGACCGTTGCGCTGCATTCACCGCCGCGTGGGTCTCTTGATCCAATACTAGCACGGGATTCATTTGGGAAGCAGGAGTGGAAAGACGTGTGGTGGCCAAGCCATTCTCGTTCAAATTGGCGTGTTGCCACAACTCATGTCCTTCCAGGTTGTCACCAACGACGGATCGATCCACGAAGTCCTGATACGTGGTGAGTTCGCCTGCGCGCACGGCACTAGCCGCACGAATTTCATTTACCAACGAATCAACAGCTGCACCGCCAACCATTGCCGCGGCTTGCCATTGGGCTTGGGTGATGAGGTTCTGTTTGACCGCCGCGAGATACTGCTGGTTTGTAATACCATACTTATCATAAAGATACGATGGAGTGTTAACCTCGGAATCCCATGGATCCACGGTCGGGGATCCATTATTTTGAGCTGCATTGTTCGGCGGTGGATTATTTTCGAAATCCAACTGCGCGGAGCGGTCTTGTTTGTCGATTTGTTTTTGGATGTCAGAACCGGTCTGTCCTCCCTGTATTGACCCATTTGGAAGTCTTACGAGGTTACCATACTCATCCGTAGTAAATTCGCCCCCGAGATTTGGATTGTCCTTGTGCGAATCAATAGGATCGATCTTACCCCGTCCATCCGGGTCAAAAAAGTTGACCGGATCACCGTTGCAAAATTCATACAGCGATGTGCTGGCCGCGAAGCCGAGCGGGTCCGCGCTCATCCAGCGGGCGCTGATTGGCTCATAGTCGCGGGCGCCGACATGATAGCAGCCGGTTCCGTCGATGTAGTGGCCGCGCCACGAAACGGCGGAGGCCAGTTGCGTGATGCTGGTCAGCGGCTGGGCCGGAGGACTGTCGGGCAATGGGCCATAGCCTCCGACGCGCGTCGTGTTCCAGGTCACACTTCCGCCGCTGATCGTCGCGACGCCATTGCCAAAATAATCGTTGATAATTCCCGTGGCCGCGCCGCCCGAGTTCATCACCACCGCTTCCAAACCGCCCGTGCCTTGAAGCCCACCATACACCCCATTCAAGTCCGGGCCGTAAACTTTCCAGGCCTTCGCGCCATTCACCGAGACGCCGATTTCCAGGAACTCGACCTGCGGATCGTAGATGGACGAAATCGCCGTAACCGGGCCTGTCCCGGCATTGCTGGTCACGGCCTGATAAGCGGTCTGGATCCTACGACCGAGCCCGTCGTATTGCGCGATCCAATTGAAACCATTGCCTGTGGTGTCACGTTGCAAGACCCGGATCAACCGCCCCTGCGCATCCCAAGTCAAGGCTTGGTTCACCCCACTGGTCCAGGTCCGGCTGGTGACGTTGCCGTCGGCATCGTAGGCGCTGGCGACCGTGGCCGCCGGCTGGCCGGGGATCAGAATCTGGTCCGGGCTGACGCGGCCCAGGCTGTCCGGCGTTGCGCTCGTCTCCCACGAGGCTGGCGCGCCGGTGCCGACCTTGGCGTCGAGGCGCACGCCGAGGCCGGGATTGTTGCCGTCAAAGGTGTAGTTGAGGACGGAGGCAAGAGGCGGAGGGCTGGAGCCAGCAGTGAAACCTTCACTCAAAAGTTGTCCTCGAGAATCGTAATTGTAGCCACGCGATTCGTTCCAGGTGCCCGTGCCGGTGCGGGTGGCCGCATAGCTTTTCAGGGTGCTGTTGCCGAACCAGGTCATATTTTCGATTAAGGGGGTCGTGCTGGCGACGACCTGAGTCTGCTGGAGGATTCGGCCAGCCGCATCGCGATTATCTACCGTCATGCTACGGAACGGATTCACTCGACTGGTCAGCAGGCCATTATCCCCGTAATAGAAATTAAAATTGAGAGGCGACCCATTCGACGGGCTCAGGGTGACTTGCGAGAGCAAGTCATCGGCGCGGTGCGCGTAGGTGAAGAGCGGCGCGGGCAGCGATGAGCTGGCGTCGTTCAGCGTAGCGCGGCGGCCAGCGGCGTCCCAGGTTTGCGTCTCATTCGCGTAGGTCGTTCCGCCGCTCCCGCCAGAGGCGGGTAAAGTGACGGTCTCCGTGACCAACTGGCTGTAGCCGTCGTAGGTGCGGGAAATATTTGTAGCAGGGCCAACGCCGTTGCTCTGGCTGATGCTCGTGACGAGATTGCGGCGATCATAACCATAAGTTGTCGTCGAGTTGGTCTCAGGCAAGGCGCCGGCGGTCGTAATGGTCTGCGGTCTCAAGAAATCGTCGTAGACGGTGGTGATAGTGTCGCGGGGCGCGGTGACGGTCTGGAGCAGGCCGACGGCGGGAGTGCCTGCGAGATAGTACGTGTAGCCATACTGGCGGGTGATGGTGCTGCCGGAGTAAAGTTTTTCAGTGAGCTTGCGGCCGGCATTGTCGTAGGTCTGTTCCTGGGTGAGCGTACCGTTGGCCATGACGCGGGTGAGCGGGTTGCCCGCGGCGTCGGAAGTAAAGTTGGTCACGGTGCCGTCAGGGAGCGTCTGCGAAGTCAACTGGTTGAGCCCGTTGTAGCCGTAGTTGGTGGTCTGGTTAAGGGCATCGGTCGCGGAGAGCAGGTTCCCATCGAGGTCATAGGTGTTGCTCGCGAAACTGCCGTCGCCAAGCGTGGTGATCACCGGCCGATTGAAGGTATCGGTCCAGCTGAGCCGGCGAATCGCCCCTGCGCCGGTGCCTTCGGTCACGAGCACGGCGTTGTGGTCGGCCGAATAGGCATAGGTTGTCGTGCGGACTGCGGTGTGGCTGGTGTCAAGGACCTGGGTTTGCTGGAGCCGGCCAAGCGCGTCGGAGATCGTGTAGGTCACTTCCTCAAGGTTGTTCACGGTGGCAAAGAACCTGGAACTGGCACCATAGTAATAGATACTCATCTGCTGGGGACTGCCAGCGACGGAGGCAGGGCCAGCGACGGCTTTCACGCGGTCGAGGCCATCGTAGAATGCGCGTTTGACGAAGCCTTCGGTATCCAAATGAGCCGTGAGATTGCCACGGCGGTCGTAGGCGCTGATTTCGGTGGCGAGGGTCGTGCCGGTCGACGTCGTGAGCGTGCGCGTGACGTAGCGGTTGATGTCGTCATAGACGGTGGTCCACTTCGAGCCGTTGCGCAGGATTTCCTGGCTCAGGCGGCCGTCGGTTTGGTAGCGCCACTTGAGGACGGATCCATCGGGATTATCCTGCTCGGAGGGCTGGCCGGTCGCGGTGTAGAACGTGTTGGTCACGCCACCGAGCGGATTGGTGTATTGAGAGACTTTTCCGCCGGGCTCGTATAGAAATGATTCGGTGCGCAGCGGCGGCACCGTTGTATTAGAGCCTTGGTATGTCTCCCGACCGAGCATTTGATCGTTCCCATCGTAGTTCATGGTCGTTGTATTGCCGAGCGGATCGACCAGCGTGACGAGGTTGCCGACGAAGTCATGGGTGTAGTTGGTCGTGGCGGAGGAAGTGGATTGAACCACGCCGCTGCCGTCCGTTTTGGCCTGGCTGAGGACCGTGACTTCTTTTTCAAGGCGGTCGCCGCCATCGTAGTAGCGCTGGGTCGAATTGGCGGGAGCGGTGCGCGGGCCGGTGGTCGTGTCTAATTGGCCGGTGCCGGTGTAAGTCATGTTCCAAACACCGAGCGTATTGCTGTTTTCGTCTTTGACGGTCTTGGTCAGCGGCCGGCTCATTCCGTCATAGGTGTAGGTGGTGCTACGGCCGTCGCCGTCGGTGGTGGTATCGAGCTCGCCGTGGGGCGTGTAGGTGAAGTTGGTGACAACGTTCGGATCGCCCGTGCCGGGGTTGGCGGTCTGCTGTTTCAGGAACCCGGTTGAGAAGTAAGTGTAGCTGGTGACGGCCTGGTCGGAACTGCCGGAGGCGACGGTCTTGGTACCGAGGAGGCCATTGCTGAAGCCGTTCACATCGGACTGGTCGATGTAGGTGAGAAGGTCGGTACGAATAAGCGTGCCGCCATTTTGAACGGTGCCGCCCTTGGAAGTATCGATTTCGGTCGGCAGATACTTATGATTGGGGCTGGGATCGGCGTAGATGAATTTCGTCGTAATCCCGGAGGCATCGGTAACCGTGACGGGCAGATTGAGGCTGTTATAGAAGGCGGTGGTCGTGGCCGTTTCGGCGGCGGTGGAAGGATCGCCAGTAAGATTGCCGGTGACATCAGTCTCGGTGATATTGCCCTGCGCGTCGTATTTGTAATTCGTGACCAAGCCGCGTTTATCGGTGACGGTCTGCAGGCTGTTGATGTAGGCCCCGGTAGACGAATTGGTGGTGGTGTACCACTGTTGGTTGATGAACTGGCCGAGGGGATCGGTGATTTTCGTGATCAGACCGTTGGCGTCGTATTGATAGACCGTGGGGTTGCCATAGGCGTCCTTGACCGTGGTCTGGCCGGGCACGCTGTAATCGAAAGTGGCGGTGGCCACCAGGGATGTTGGATTGGCCTGATCGACTGTGGCCACTTGTCGCACCACCCTACCCGAGTCGTCATAAAAGTTCTGCAAAATACTGCCGCCATGGCTGGTTTTCCTAGTAATCAAATGAATGGAGTTACCATCGATGTCGGTATCATAGCTGTAATTGAATATGCTGCCGTCGGGCAATTGCACTTGGGTCAAGTCGCCGAAATTAGGATCATAGGTATATCTGACTGTGCGATCACCGGAAACCGCCGTGAGAATATGCCCCACCGTATCGTAGGTAAAACTGACCGAGCTGCCATTGGAGGACTGGATTTGGTTGACCAAGCCGTAGTCGTTGGCCGTCGAGACAGTGCCATAAGTAAAAGTGAGGGTGTTGCCCCGGTTATCCGCCCAAGTGGTGAGATAAGGACGCTGCCGGGTGTAGGCGGCACCATTGACGGTGATCGGAAAGGAGTTCACCACGTAATTGCGGACCGAACCGTCGGGCAGTTTCCACTGATAAGTGGCGCCGAGGCCGGCGCCGGTCAGCACGATGGTGGAATTGAAGGGGTTGGCTGCGCCGCCCGAGGAATTGGTCAGGCCGGGATTGTCCGCCAGGATGGGCGCCCAAGCCGTGGTCGAGCCCGATTGCTGCCGAAATACAATAACCGACCCATCGGTATCGGCCGCCTGGATGGTGGAGCCATCGGTGGCGGGAATCAGATAGGAAGAGTAGCCCGACAACCAGCCAGAACCGAATTCATTCATCTGCCCGGTGTTCAGGCTGGAGTAGGTTCGCCGGACTTCAATCGGCAGCGGTCCGTTCACATGCAGGTCAACGAGGTTTTCGTAGAAAGCTCCGCTGGTTACACTGACCGGTTCGCCCGTGAGCGCATTAGGCTGCCTGGAGGGACTGGGACCTGAATTGCCTAAATTATTATTCCACGGATCTCCCGTGACTGTAAAAGTAACCGAATGACTGACTTCGCCTACGTTAATGAACGCAGAACTCTGGGAGTAAATCGTAGTATATGCGTCAAGGGCGACTAGAATGGTTCCTCCACTATGCACATTAACTGTATAGCTACCGGTCGCAGGGCATATGCCTGTAAAAATTGGCCCGTTAAAACATTCGAACATCTGTTGGATTCCGCCTATATAGGCCATTGGATTTGCACTCTTATTCCAGACGAAGACAGCACACGTCGGTTGTTCCAAACTTCCCGCCCAGGTTCCGGATGATACTGTTGCCTCTTGGCCACTAGCACTATAGTTTACAATAAGGGTCGGAATGGTGGCACTGGATATTGTAGCGTTGCCGCTGACCGTGGCCATGGCCGCGCTACTGGGCGAGGTGATGGAAATGGGCAGTATCGGGGGTATATCCGCATGGGACATGCTCACCGACAGCGAAAACGCCATGAACCCGAGCACAGCGACACGGGCCGCGATCTGACGGGGTAAAACATCGAGAATAGATGTGCACACAACAAACAAGCGGCACGCTGGAAGCATGCCAATCGCCAGGCAATGGCAAAACTAAATCTCCAGGTTAAGACCGTGTTACAAAAACCATTTGAGGGCGAAGTTCCTGCACGGAAGCAAAGGAAAACCCCTTGCCGTTCCCCGGTTCAATTCTGGGTGGCAGATTTCAGCCGATCCAGCAGCCCTTGCATTTCTATGTCGAGCTGGCTGTTGGGATCGATGCGCAACGCTTTCTGCGCGGCCAGGGCGGCATTGTAGGCATCCTGGGGACGGTCGGTCTTCATATGCTCAACAAAGGGCATGACGACGCGGCTGAAGAATTCCATGCCCGCACCCTTTCCATAAGTATTGAGAACAGAATAATAGATTCGCATCTGCTGTCCCACGCCATCCGTCGCCAGGCTGTGGTTGATCAAGTCGGCCGCGTGGTCGACGTTCAGGTCGGAGCGCTCCGGCCCGACCTTGTACCCAAACTGGTTCTCTTCCGTTTCGGCCGCACTGGTTTCGCCGCGTCTACGCATGCTCTCGGCGATCAAAACGACAAAAGTCGCCTCGATATCGGGATAATTTTTAAATGCGAGCTTGGCCTCGCGCAGCGTGCCCTCGATCTCCATCTGGCTGGCACCCAAGGCCTTTTGTGCATTGAGCAGGGTCTCCCACGCCACCAGGTGCCGCGGGTCATAATTCACCGCCGCGCGCGCGGCGCGGGCCGCGGCAGGAAATTGCCTGGCCGCCAGGTAAGCAGTGGCAAAATCAGCATTGACGCAGGCCTGCCTCCACGATGGCCGCAGGCGGAAGCCCTCGGATAAAAACTTCAGGTCGTGATCGGAAATGGTCCCCCAGGTTTGGGGATCGATCGCCAGGCCGGTGACAAACTGTTGGTTGGCGTAGCGGCCGGCATCGAGCTGCCAGTGGCCGTTCTGGTCGAGGTAGCCAAACCAGGCATGCCACGCGTCCTTCCCGGCGCCGGAAAAAAACAGCGTGGGCACGCCCCTGGCCTTGCCGACTTCAGTGGCAAAATACGCCTGGTCCACACAGATGCCTCCCTTGCCCAGGATCGTCGGCAAATCGTAGCGGTCCTCCGGCCAGGCATATAATTCCTGCTGCACGCGATCCACCCGGTAGCGCACCATGTCGTAAACCTGGTTGAGCGCAGTCAGCGGCTTGGTAATGTTCTGCTGCGCCCACTTGAGCTCGGCCGCGGGCGCAACGGCATCGACGACAAACTTGAGCTCGGAAGCAGGCAGGCGCGAAAGCGGCTGGAGCGTCTGTCCGGTTTCATCGGCATGCACCCAAAATTCAAAGGCCGCGGCGGGGTCGAGCAGCGTTCGCGGCAGGAGCGAGGCGCTGACCTGCCCATGCGGCCAGTCCGGCGGCGGCGGCACGTCGTAAACGATGGCGATGGCCAGCGCCAGGTTGGCATAAGTGGGAAATTCTTGGGGATAGCGCGCCTGCAGCCCGTTAAGACTGTCGAATGAATTCGTCAGCAAGTCACACGGCGAAACCAGCGAGAAAAACTCGGCGGAAAAATCGGTGTGGTCCAAAAGCCAGGCTTGCAGCGAAGGTGAAAGCCGGTCGCCCAACGGGCGTTTGCGCGCGACATAACGATTGGGCATGTTGGCATGGCCCACCTTCGCGTCCTTGATGGCCTCGACCCACTGGGAAAGAAACTGGTCATCCGGTTTCGCAAAGAGTTCGGCCCAGCGGCTGAGGATGAACCAGGCTTCGGCGGCCTGACTGTCCTGCTCGTAAGCGTGGAATGCCAGCTTGCGCAGTCCTGGGACAAGGCCGCCCCAGCCGGACGTGGCGGCCACGTGCTCAATCTCGGCCAGGCGGGCGGCCGAGGGCGGCGCGTTCAGTTCGTCGCTCGTAAAAGGCGCCAGTGCGGCCAGGCGGGCGGCAAGACAAACGAAGAAAACCAAGCTGATTTTCCAAAAATTCATGCGCATCAGCCTGACAAATACTCTCAACTGCCCTCCAAAACCAGACCAATCCAAACGGGAACCACAGGGTTTAACCACTAGTGATTTTCGTCTTAAATTGACCCATGACGGGTGAAATTGTCATTCCGAGCCGAGCGAGGAATCTCTGCTGTTCGGGTCGATTTTAATTTGGAGATTCCTCGCTCGGCTCGGAATGACAAAATAAAGGTTAACCGTTGCATTAAAAAATCTCTTGAACTCCTCGCCGCGAGTCGTGAGGTTTTCCCTTCGCTTTGGTGGGTTACTCAAGTGGCCAACGAGGGCGGACTGTAAATCCGCCGGCTAACGCCTTCGATGGTTCGAATCCATCACCCACCACCATTCATCGCAATGCGATGAATGCCACGCCGTAGCTCGAAGAGCGAAGGCGGGCCATACCCCGCCCTTCGGCAGACTCAGGGCTTCCGCCTTCGCTAAAGCTACGGCGGACAAGTCGAATGGCACGGCCACCAGAACGCCCAAGCACGGGCCAAGTGACAAGTACCAGGTATCAAGTTCCAAGATAGCCGACCACTCCTGACTCTTATCCTGTTACTTGATACCTGGTACTTGTTACTTGGCCGATTCCCATCGGCCCGACTATTCGCTTTTTTTCCCAACGTGTTCACCTTGAAACTTGTCAAACGCCGAACTCCACCAACGACAAAATACCAACTACGAACTACCAGCTATGACCAAGGACCCATGACAAATGACCAATGACAAACCCACACCCTCTGGCATCCATCACGTCACCGCGATTGCCAGCGACCCACAGGCCAACGTCGATTTCTATGCCGGCCTGCTCGGGCTGCGGCTGGTCAAGAAGACGGTGAATTTCGACGATCCTTCCGCCTATCACCTCTACTATGGGGATGAAACCGGCACGCCGGGATCGATCATGACTTTTTTCTACTGGCCCGGCCATGGCAGCCGCGGGCGCATTGGCCCGGGGCAGATGACCAGCCTTTCTTTTTCCGCGCCACCGCTGTCGCTCAACTACTGGCATGACCGGCTCATCCGTCACGGAATTACGGTGGAGCACAAAAACCGGTTCGGCGAAGAAGTGCTGACGCTGGCCGATCCCGACCGCATCCCGTGTGAAATCGTGGCCGTGGCCGACGACAACCGCACCGGCTGGGCCGACGGCGGCATTCCATCCGCACAGGCGTTGCGCGGTTTTCACACCGCCGAACTGACCGTGCGCACAGCTGCGCCGACCGAGAAGCTCCTCTCCGGGAAAATGGGCTATCGGCTGGTGCGGCGCGAGGGCAACCGCGCCCGTTTTGAAGCCGGGCCGGGCGGCTCGGGTCGCTCCATCGATGTCATCGGCGACGCCACGACGGCGCCGGGGCTGCAGGGCACCGGCACAATCCACCATGTCGCGTGGCGCGTGCCCGATGACGCGAGCCAGCTGGCGATGCGGGAACTGCTGGCCAACGCCGGCTACGAGGTGTCGGAGGTCAGGGATCGGAATTACTTTCACTCCATCTACTACCGTGAGCGCGGAGGCATCCTGTTTGAGATCGCCACTGACGTTCCTGGTTTTGCGGTGGATGAACCGGTTGCCTCATTGGGCACGGCGCTCAAGCTGCCGCCGCAATTCGAACGCACGCGGAAACAAATCGAGGCGGTGCTCCCGCCGCTGCAGGCGCCAAGGCGGTATGCGTGAGCGCATGGCGCCAAATAACAAGTATCAGGTGGCAAGTAACAAGAAAGTGCGGTGTGACAGAGGAATCTTAAACCTGGAACTTGATACCTGACACTTGATACTTTGTCCCATTGTCACTTGTTAGTTCCTTCCCTATGCCCAAACTGCATGAGACCAGGGGTGCCGCCCGGTTCGGCCTGCCACTTCCGCAGGCTCGCGGCGCGGTTATCCTTGTTCATGGCCGCGGCTCATCGCCACACGACATCGCCGGGCTCGCCGATGTGATCCCCGGCGCCGGACTCGCCTTCCTCGCGCCGGCGGCAACGGGTGGAACCTGGTATCCGCAACGATTTCTCGCCCCGCTCGAACGCAACGAACCCTGGCTTTCAAGCGCGTTAAACGTGATCGACCAGCTCGTGGCCGAGGTCCTGGCGGCCGGCATCGCGACAGAGCGAATCGGGCTCGCCGGTTTTTCCCAGGGCGCCTGCCTGGTGCTTGAATATGCCGCGCGCCATCCCCGCCGCTACGGCTTTGTCGCCGGTCTCAGCGGCGCGCTCATCGGGCCGCCCGACACGACACGGCCGGCGGGCAATCTCCAACGCACACCGATGCTGCTCGGTTGCGCGGAATTGGACGCGCACATCCCGGTCGATTACGTCGAGCGGAGCGCGGAAATATTTTCCCGGCTCAACGCGGATGTGACGAAGCAGATTTTTCCCGGCGCCGCCCATGCCGTTTTCCCCGCGGAAACGGAATGGCTGAGGCAGCGTGCGCTGCGCTAGCGCGTTCAAAGTTCCGGGTTCAAGGTTCAAGGTTGGCCATTGGTAGGGCGCGCCGAGAGAACGGACGGCGCGTTACGGATAACGCGCCCTACCCGCCCTATTGCGCGAAACGTCAAAATCAATTCGTAAGCAGTGGAATCCGTGCCTCAAATCAATCTGCCCCTGAAATATCAAATGAAATCAGATACTCCATTTTCTGTGGCACAGGTTCTCCAATAGCTGTTGTGCTCGGGATAAAGGTCCAATGCTTGATTGCGGTTAAAACTGCGTCGCCAAAAGATTTTTCGGCAGGCTCCTCAAGAAAGTGAATGTCACTCGTGGCACCATCTTTGCCAACGACAAAACCGACGGTAACCGTGCCGACATCGTGAATCTTGCGCATCTCGTTTGGATATTCAGGCAATGGCTGGGAAATCGGAATCGGCGGGCTCCCCGTGTTTCCAGCGACAACCTTTTGCCTGACGCGAATCGTGAAATCGTCGCCAGGCAGATAGGGCGAGTTAGACTTGATGAAAATCGGAGATCGAGGTACATTGAGCGAGTATTCCTCTGATGCTTTGATTCGGTTCCAAATTTGCTCATCCTCTTTCGCCCGGGCTGCAGAAAAGTAAAAAGAGACCGTGACTATCACCGGCATAGCGGGCTTCCAATGAATGAGGCAACAAACCCTGCAATCTTCACTGCTGTTCTGCCGTTGGACCGGTCTAACACAAGTAAGCTCAAGGCGCTTCAATCCGTTCAAATCCGGTAGATAATTTTTGGTTATGGATTTTCCATTTTTTTGAAAATCCGTCTCCACGACTGCACAGTATTCCTCGGCCGTATGGTCGATTAAGTTGGCGTCTTCAATATTGAGATCAGGTCCATTCTGTTTGTCTTTGCTCCACGATGGCCACCCTGTGCACGTGCCCCTCGCCACCATCCAACCATTGGGAACATCGAGGCTCAGCCCGGCAAAAGAAGGGCTCAACCTGGTGAAAGATTCTGCGCAAGCAGACGAAAGCATGATCAGGAACAGGGGCAGGAATCTTATTTTCATTGGGGTTAAAATTGAAGCCTAACCAACCAGAGGACCACACTGCGCCTAAGTCCCTCACTTATCAAGTATCAGGATTGGTAGTTGGAAGCTCGCCCTCCGTCTTCTTGTTACTTGATACCTGCTACTTGGCACTTGGTTTTTATTACCTGCTACTTGGCATCCGTCACTTGCCACTTGTTACCTGTTACTTGTCACTATAACCTCCGTCGTCATGCGCGACTTCATGGATCATCCGATCGTCAACGGCTTGTTGCCGCACCTGCTGACGATCGCAGGTTTTCTGCTCGCACTCTTTTTTGTGGCGCGCCTCATGAGCGAGAAACGCCAGCCGAGCAATACGGTTGCATGGCTGCTCGCCATCTTCTTCATCAACCCCTTTGTCATTGTACCGCTCTATCTAATTTTCGGCGGCCGCAAGCTCAAGGGGCTCATCGCGCACAAGCAGCGACTTTGCCCCGTGCTACCGGGCGGGCGGCCCATTGTTTACACCGGTGCAGCCTCCTCCACCGCGCATACGGCTTCCGCCGCCGGCGCGTGCCCGCCCGTGGGCGGAAACACCGTCCGCCTGCTCACGACCGGCGAGGAAGCCTACGCCGCCCTCGAGGATCACATCCGCGCCGCGCGCCACTCCATCCACATCATGACTTTCATCCTCGGTCGCGACACTGTCGGCCGCGGCCTCGTGCAATTGCTCGCCCGGCGCGCGCGCGAAGGCATTAAAGTCCGCCTGATGCTCGACGCGGTGGGTTGCCTTTTTTCGAGCGGCAGTTTTGTCGAGCCCCTGCGCGCCGCCGGCGGCGAGGTCGTCCGCTTCCTGCCGGTGCTGCCACTGCAGCCGCGTTTTTCGGCCAACCTGCGCAATCACCGGAAAATCGCCATTTTCGACCACCAGACCGCCATCGTCGGCGGCCACAACCTTGCCCGTGAATACATGGGGCCGACACCGTTCAAGAAACGCTGGCACGATTTCGGCGCCATCATCGAAGGCCCGGCCGCCGCCCTGCTCAACGAGGTGTTCCTCGCCGACTGGAGTTTTGCCAGCAAGGCCGGCCTCGATGCCTTGCACGGGGAAATTCAGGCCGACCTCGGCGCACCGCGCGGCTCGAGCGAGCTTCAGGTCGTGGCGAGCGGCCCCGATGTCGATGGCGACCCGATCTATGAGTCGCTGATTTCGATGATCCAGGAGGCCGAGCGCAGCATCTGGATTGTGACGCCCTACTTCATTCCCGACGAGGTGCTCTTCCGCTCGCTCATGGTCAAGGCCCGCGCCGGCCACGACGTCACGATCATCGTGCCTGTGCGCTCCAACCACCGTGTCGCCGACTACGCGCGCCATTACTACACGCGCGAACTCGCCAAGGCTGGCGTGCGCGTGCGGCTCTTCCATCACGGCATGCTGCACAGCAAGGCCGTCATCGTGGACGACCGGCTCGCGCTCATGGGCTCGGCCAACTTCGACCTGCGCAGCCTCCTCGTGAATTTCGAAATCGGCGTGCTGGTCTACTCTGAACCCGACGTGCTCGCGATGAAAGCCTGGGCCACCGACCTGTATAACCAGAGCCATGCGCCCGGTCCCCAACGCAGGAAGAATTTCAACCTGCTCGGCAACATCGCCGAGGATCTCAGCCGGCTGCTCGCGCCGCTGCTGTAGCGCCGCGCAGGCGCGCGGCGCGTAGTTGGTAGTTAGTAGTTGGTATTTGGTAATTAGTAGTTGGTGGCTGATTGAAGATTCGCAGCGTGCGCCAGACATCGAAGGCGAAGACCAGCACCCAGGACCAACTACCAACTACAAAATACCAACTACCAATCACGCCCGCGCCTGCGCGGACATCAGCTTGTAATCGGCCGCGTCGCGCAGCGCTTCCCAGCTGGCGTCGATGATGTTGTCGCTCACGCCGACCGTGCCCCAGATTCCGTGCGCATCACCGCTCTCGATCAGCACGCGCGTGCGCGAACCCGTGCCCTGCTTGCCCTCGAGGATGCGCACCTTGTAGTCGCGCAGCTCCATTTCCTTGAGCTGTGGATAAACGCCCTCGAGCGCAAGGCGCAGCGCCTTGTCGAGCGCGCCGACCGGGCCCGTGCATTCGGCGACCGTGTGCACCGACTCGCCCTTGACCTTCAACTTCACCGTGGCCTCGGCCCACAATTCCACGCCGTGCCGCTCGATGATGACGCGATAGCCTTCGACCTCAAAAAACGTCTTCCGCTGGCCGAGGCATTTCGCGACGAGCAATTTCAGCGACGCATCCGCCGCCTCGAATTCGTAGCCGCGAAACTCCATTTCCTTCAGCTCCTCGATGAGGCTCTTGAGCTCGGGCGCTTTTTCGTCGATTTCGAAGCCCAGCTCGCGCGCCTTCATCGCCAGGCTGCTGCGGCCGGCCATGTCGGAGACCAGCACGCGGGTGCGGTTGCCGACCAGGGCCGGGTCGATGTGCTCGTAGCTGCGCGCGACTTTCGAGGCGGCATTGGCGTGCAGCCCGCCCTTGTGGGCAAAGGCCGACGCGCCGATGTAGGGCGCCTTCGGGTCGGGCCGGAGGTTGGCCAGCTCATCGAAAAACAGCGACAGCTCGCGCAGCTCGCCGAGGTTTTTCGCGCACACCGCGGTGCGGCCCATTTTCAAAAACAGGTTGGGCAGGATCGTGGTGAGATTGGCGTTGCCCACCCGCTCACCGTAGCCGTTGGCCGTGCCCTGGACGAGCGTCGCGCCGGCCGCGACCCCCGCGAGCGAGAGCGCCACCCCGAGGCCGCCGTCGTTGTGGCAGTGCACGCCGACCTTGTCCCCGCCGAACTCGGCCACGACGCGCGTCACGATGGCTTGGAAGTCATTCACCATCATGCCGCCATTGGTGTCGCAAAGGGAAAGATTGCTCGCGCCGCCGCGCAGCGCCGCGGCCAGCGTCTTGAGCGCATAGTCGGCGTTGTCGCGGTATCCGTCAAAAAAATGCTCCGCGTCGTAAATCACCTCGCGGCCCTGCGTCGTGAGAAAACGGATGCTGTCCTCGATCATCGCGAGGTTCTCCTCCGGCGTGGTGCGCAGGATTTCCGTGACGTGCAGCAACCACGTTTTGCCCACCAGCGTGAGCACGGGCATGCCGCTGTCGAGCAGGGTGCGCAATTGCGGGTCGTCGCCGGCCTTGCCGCCCGCGCGGCGGGTGGCGCCAAACGCGGCCAGGCGCGCATGCTTGAGCCGCAGGGTTTTCGCCTCGGCAAAAAACGCGATGTCGCGCGGGTTCGAGCCGGGAAAGCCGCCCTCGACGTAATCCATGCCGAACGCATCCAGCTTTTCCGCGATGCGCAGCTTGTCGGCGACCGAAAAGCTGATGCCCTCGCCCTGCGTGCCGTCGCGGAGCGTGGTGTCGTAGATCTTCATGTTCGGTGTGGCAGATGAGGTGAACGTTTTCATGTCGGGAAATAGGAAACCCCGGGTTTGAGGCCCGGGGTCTTCAGCGGTGGATGGCGTGCGATGTGCGCTTACGCCGAGTCTCCGCGCCCGGGCTGGCTGGGCTCGTTAATAATCGCGATGGCGATGGTGGAAAACGGAGACATTAGAGGACTTAAAGAGAGCCATATCGTGCTGTTTGTCGATAATTTTTTGAGGCACACGCTCTCCATTGCGATGCAGTAGTTGGTAATTGGTAGTTAGTAGTTTGTGGTCAGTTGCAGATTGATGTTCTCGGCGGGCATCAGACATCGAAGGCCGAACCCAATTACCAACTACCAAATACTAACTACTGAATGCCAATTCTAGAAGAAGATCGCTTCGCTCAGCGCGTTTTCGGGTGCCAGCAGGCTGGCGGTCGTGGGCAGTGTCACCCGGCCCGCGCCGAAATCGGCCTCGAAGACACTGGTGTTTTTCGCAAAATCGCCCTGCCAGCGGAATTGGCGCGCATCGCCATAGTCGAAGCGCAGCTCGATGCTGCCAGTCGTCCCGGCCGGCCATGACGCTTCCGCGTACTTCACCGCCGGCGCGGCACCGCACTTGGCCAGGCGCTCGTGGGTCCAGGCCAGCAGCACGCAGCCCTCGGCGGCAAAGGCCGGCGCCGCTGTGACCGTGACGATGCGCAGGCCATCAACGAGCATGGCCGGGGCATAGGCGGAAAGAAATTGCCCGATATTCTGCCGCACGTGCAGCAGGCGCGCACCGGCGAGGTCGCGCACGGCCTCGGGCCGCGGCCAGGGATAAGTGAGCGCATCGGAAGGGGCGGTGGCGCTGTCGATCAGCACCCGCCGTGACTCGCGCAGGAGATATTGGTAATCGGTGAGACGCGACATCACGGTAAAACGGTGCACCCAATAATACAACGGCAGGTCGGCCGAGAGGCAGATGGAAACCTGGCTTTCCAAAAACGGTCGCGCCATCCGCGGATAGCTGAGCGCGACAAACTCGACGCAACGCGTGTCGTCCTTGGATTTTCCCAAAAAGCACTCGCCATAGATTTTTGCGCGCATCTCGGTCGCCGGGTCCTCGAAAGACAGCGGGCAGAGCATGACCACGCGGCAGGGATAGCGCTGGGCAAAACGCAGCGCATTCTGGAACTGCACGAGGGCGTCTTCCACGGTCGTGCCGAAGCCAAAGTGCAGCACCAAGTTCAGCTGGGTGGCCTTGAAATCGGTCGGCGCGGCGCCGCCTTTCGCGGCGGTGTCTTCCCACATTCGGTCGAGGCTGCCCGAGATGGAGCCAACCTGCACATCAAGGCCGGGAAGGGAATCAAAGACGGAAGACATGTTAGGGGAAGTAACAAGTGTCAGGTAACAAGTACCAAGAGAACGAAGCGCCGATCTTTTTTGTCATGGTAGCTTTGTTACTTGGCACTTGTTACTTGAAACTTAACACGCGCGAAAGCGCGCGTTAGGGTTGCCTCCACGTGTGGTCGTTTTGGGCAAGCAGCAGATCGGCGCTCGCGGGACCCCATGCACCGGCGGGATAGCTGTCCATGCCTTCGCGACCGGCCGCCGCCCAGCCCTCCAGCACCGGCGTGTAGAGCTGCCACGAGGTCTCGGCCTCGTCGCCGCGGATGAAGAGCGTGCCGTCGCCGATCATCGCGTCGAGCACGAGGCGTTCGTAGGCCTCGGGGGTGTTGGAGCCAAAGGTCGTGCTGTAGCGGAAATTCATTTTCACCGGCTGGGTGCGCGTCTCAAGGCCGGGAATTTTTCCGTTGAGGACGAGGCTGAGGCCCTCGTCGGGCTGGATTTGAAAGGCGAGGGTGTTGGCCGCGAGGTCAAAACGATGGCCTTCGGCGAAGAGCGTGCCCGGGGGACACTTGAAGTTGATCGCAATTTCCGAGACGCGGCGCGCGAGGCGCTTGCCCGAGCGCAGGTAAAATGGCACGCCCTGCCAGCGCCAGTTGTTGATCGAGAGGCGGATCGCGGCGAAGGTCTCGGTGGCGGACTGCGGGTTGACGCCCGGTTCCTTGAGGTAGTCGGTCACCTGCTTGCCGCCCATCATGCCGGCGGCGTATTGCGCGCGGACCACGTCGCCGCCCGGCCCGAGTGCGAGCGGCTGGATGGCTTTCAAGACTTTCACCTTTTCGTCGCGCACGGCCTCGGCATCGAGCGACACGGGCGGCTCCATCGCCGTCAGCGCCAGCAGCTGCATCGTGTGGTTCTGGATCATGTCGCGCAGGCAGCCGCTTTGCTCGTAGTAGCCGGCGCGCGCCTCGACGCCGACCTGCTCGGCGACGGTGATCTGGACGGAGTCGACAAAATTGCGGTTCCAGAGCGGCTCGAAGATGGCGTTGGCGAAACGCTGCACGAGGAGGTCCTGCACCGTTTCCTTGCCGAGGTAATGGTCGATGCGATAAACTTGGTGTTCCTGAAACACGCTGCGGATGGTGCCGTTGAGAGCGCGGGCCGAGGCCAGGTCGCGGCCAAAGGGTTTTTCGATGATGACTTTTGCCTGGTGCGCCTGGCCGAGGTATTTCCCGGCGAGGCCGCTTGCACCGAGATTGACGAGGATGGGCGCGAAAACCGTCGGCGGCGTCGAGATGTAGAAGAGCGGCTGGATCTCCCGGCCGATCTTTTTCTCGATGGCGGAAATGTGCTGCGCGAGGCGGTCGAAGGCCGGTTTCTCGTCGTAGCCGCCGGCCACATAGCTGGTGTTGGCGGCGACGTGGCCCCAGATGTCGTTATTGAGCTCGCGGCGCGAAAATTCGCGGATGGCCTCGGCCGCCATTTTTTGAAACTCGGCGTCGGGGATGGGCTTGCGGCCGTACCCGACCAGGTGGAAGTCGGCCGGCAGCAGGTTGTCCGCCGCGAGGTTATAGATCGCGGGAATGAGCTTGCGGGCGGTGAGGTCGCCCGAGGCGCCAAAAATCACGACGACCGTGGGTGGCGCGCCGCGGTGTTTGCTGAGGCCCTGCAAAAAGGGATGACGTTGTGTTTCAGCCATGGTCGAGAAAAGTTTGGGCATTGGCGGAACGAGGCAAGGGGAAATGTTCCAAGTAACAAGTACCAGGTACCAAGTTCCAAGATAGCCGACCACTCCCGAATCCCGCATCCTGGCTCCTAATCCTGATACTTGATACCTGTTACTTGGTACTTTTCCCATCACCAATTACCAACTACTAAATACGCCGCGCCGAAGGCCGGCAGCGCGAAGCGCCCGCTATGCGAAGTTCTTCGGAAACAGCGGCACGTTTTCGAAATGGCGCACCTCGGGCGGGCCGCCGCCAACCCGGTCGGACTTGGCGCCACCGAGGTGGGTGGCAACCTCAACCACGTCGAACCGGAAGGTTCGCGGCCGCGCCGCGCCCAGCGCGCGAAGGTAGGTGGCACAGGCGCGACGCAGGGCTTTTTTCTTGCGCGCATTGATCGCATCGTATCCCGGCACCAGGGCCTGGGCCGCGCGCGTCTTCACCTCGACAAAAACCAGCACTTCGCCATCGCGGCACACCAGGTCGAGCTCGTCGCGCCGGTCTCGGGGGCTGCGCCAGTTGCGCGCGACGACGGTAAAGCCGCGTTCGCGCTGGAGAAATTCCGCCGCCGCCCGTTCACCGGCCGCGCCAGCGGCAGCCGTGGGACCGGGTCCGGCAGGGGCGATGTCGTCCCTGCGGTTGAAAAACGTTTTTAACCAGGAAAACATGGTGTGCCGCCGGAAAGTTGGATTGCGCAAGTAATTCTCATTGCGGGCGACGGCGGGCAATGGCATTTTGCGTGCTGTACCTGCTACCGCCCCACCGCGCTTTTCCAGCCATGGCCACTTCCTCACTTGCGAACACCCTCCGTCGTTCGCTCCTGATCAAAATCATCTCCAAGCCCGCGCCGAGCCGCGAGGACATCAACTCGGTCGTCGAGCTCACCGCGTCCAAGGTCGTCGAGGCGCTGCAGGCGCAGTCGATGACGATCTACATCGTCGAGGGCAACGACATCACGTTCAAGCACGTCTATTACTCGCCCACCCTCTGGGCGGCCAAACCGTCGGAAGGCGAATATTTCCAAGAACTCAGCGAGAAGCTCCTCGCCACCAAGCTTCCACTCGGCACCGGCAACGTCGGCAAGGTCATCGCCACCGGCCAGCCGCTCTTCTTCACTAAAAAGAGCCCCGACGCCGCGTCGTCGCTGCTCTCGATGGCAAAAACCACCGGCTTCGATGTGCAATCGATGCTCACCGTGCCGCTCAAGACGAATATCGTCATCGGCGCCATCCAGGTCCTCAACAAGGAGCCTTCCGCCGGCACCAACGGCGAATTCACCCAGCGCGACCTCGCGCTCCTCCTGGAAGTCGCCGAATATTCCGCCACCCTCATCCATCGCATGCTGGATCCGAAATTCCAGCTCAGCGCCGAGGACACCGCGAAGTTCATCTCCCGGCTCACCGACCTGCCGCTCGTGACCAAGATGGAGGAGGTCGACCCCGAAGAGAAGCTCGTCGAGGTCGTGGGCGAAGCCATCATCCGCCGCGAAGGCGTCTTCCCGGTCAAAAAGCTCGAGGACGGGGCCCTTTCCGTGCTCATGACCAATCCGCTTGATCACGCCAAGCGCGACGCGTTCCAGGAGACGACCGAGCTCATAATCGAGGAGGTGCGCGTCGCCCCGGCCACGCTCATCGAGATGCTGATCAAAAAGTTCTTCAAGGACTCCAAGGTTCTCTCCTCCGGTGACGTCGACATCGACAAGGTCGCCGAGAGCATTACCACCGCCTATGCCGAGGGCACCAAGCTCGATGCCAGCCCCGGTGATCTCGAAGACGAGGAATCCGCGCCCATCATCCAGCTCGCCAACCGCATCATCGAGGACGCCTACATCGCCGGCGCATCCGACATCCATATCGAGCCCCAGGAAAAGGATCTTCTCATCCGCTACCGCGTCGACGGCAACCTGCAGGAAAAACTCCGCCTGCCCAAGCAGGCCTCCAATTCCCTCGTCACCCGCCTGAAGATCATGTGCAACCTCGACATCGCCGAGCGCCGCCTCCCGCAGGACGGCCGCATCGTCTTCAAGAAATATACCAAGAAAAACATCGACGTGGACCTGCGCGTCGCCACCGGCCCGATGAATTTCGGCGAGAAGGTCGTCATGCGCATCCTCGACAAGCAGAAATCGACGCTGCCGCTTACTGCCCTCGGCTTCTCCGAGGAAAACCTCGCCAAGTACCGCGCCTGCATCCGCCAGCCCTACGGCATGATCCTGCACTGCGGGCCCACCGGCTCCGGCAAGTCGATGACCCTCTACTCCGCCCTCGCCGAAATCAACTCGCCCGACGTCAACATCCAGACGGCCGAGGATCCCATCGAATACACCCTGGCCGGCATCAACCAGATGCAGATGAGCCGGGTGATCGGCCTCACCTTTGCCCGCGCCCTGCGCCGCTACCTGCGCATGGACCCCGACGTCATCCTCGTCGGTGAAATCCGCGACCAGGAAACGGCCGAGATCGCGATCGAAGCCGCGCTCACCGGCCACTTGCTCGTCTCCACGCTCCACACCAACGACGCGCCCAGCACCATCGCGCGCCTGACCGAGATGGACGTCGAACCCTTCATGGTTTCCGCCTCGCTCGTGTGCATCTGCGCCCAGCGCCTCATGCGCCGCGTCTGCAAGAACTGCAAGCAGCCCTACATGCCCGAGGGCCGCGAAAAGGAAATCCTGGAAAAGGCGCTCGGCGGCTGGAGCGGCCAGGTTTTCAAGGCCAACTTGCAAGGCTGCCCCACCTGCAACGGCACCGGCTACAAAGGCCGCGTCGGCATCCACGAACTCATGACCAACAGCGAGGAACTCACCGCGGCGATCAATGCCAAGGCCGAGACCGCCGCGATCAAGCGCATCGCCATCCGCGACGGCATGAAGACGCTCCACCAGGACAGCATGCTCAAGGTGAAGATCGGCCTCAGCACGATCGAGGAAGCGCTCTCCAACGTCCCGCCGGATATGGGGTGAGAGGGGGGACAATGAATAATCACAGGCAAGCTAAACCCTCTTTAGCTCCTGTTAGAATATCCAAGGAAAACGCAAAGCACTCATGAAATCTCAACTAAGAGTTATCGGGTGCTTATGGTATATTTTCGCTGCAGTAATTGCGCTCCCTGCAGATGGATCAAAGCAGACTTTTTATACGCACTCTGGCACCTCAGTTATTCTTTCCCCAGAACTAATCACAAGAATCTCTAAATCGCTGCACGCTCGAATAGACTCATTAGTATTTTACGATATGGATAACGCCTATCCGTGGTTAAAAAACGGAAAGATATTTATCGTGAGAAATTGGGATCGACACGAGGACCTGCAGATATTCATCGGGACCAAAACACAGAATATAATCAAAGACCCAGAAAGCTTGAGTGATGTCTTTTCGTCGAACGAAACCCTGCCAAAGCCTCTAGAGATTGCTGATTTGATAGCTTGGGCTGTAATTCAGAGCCCCTCCATGGTTGTGCAGCCATTATTTCTTAATGGACCTTGCTGGGAGAATGCAAAGATTGCGGATCGTGATGGATTGGAGAAAGAATTAAAAAAGAAACTAGAATTTACGATAAACACTGACCAGTCATGGAGATTGGAATTTAACGTTATAAAGAGTGACGGCGGTTGTGAACACGTCTCCGTTTCTGGTGAACTTTCGCCGATTGTGGTAACAGAATTACATCGAACGATCTTGGAAAAACCTGGCTGCTTTCCTTGGATGGCGAAGGGATAACCGAGTCAAAGAGGGCGAGATAAAACTTTGATATTTTGCCTGATCGAGCCAGCCGGAAAGCCGATCGCGGAAACGCGGAAGGGCGAAAATACGAAATTATACTTCGAGATTATACGGTGGAGCGCGGCGTCCCCGACGCGCTCATGGATCAATGTCGAACCAACGCGTCGGGACGACGCGTTCCACCCCAAGCCATAAATAAACTATGTGGGCGGGGTGCCCTCACCCCCGCTATCGACTCCATGCGGGGTGAGGGCACCCCGCCTACAAAAACGATATTCCTCGCACGGCTCGGAATGACAAACCGCTTTTAAAACGCACAAAGTGGAATGCGGTCGCGCCCTACCCTTTTCGAAACACGCAAGCCTCCTACTTGGACGTTGAAAGTTGAACATTCAAGGCGCGTAGCGCCGCCCCGTCGCCCCGGCGCTCACGCGCCGACGGCTTCCACGTGAACCGGCGGCTGGGCGCCGCGCACAGCGTCGGCCACGGTGACGGCATGGTGCGCCGCCTCCGCCTCGCCGCGTTCCTGGTTGAAGCGCATCGACACCGTTTTCGACACGCCCCTCTCCTCCATCGTCACGCCGTAAATCGCATCCGCCGCCGCGATCGTGCGCTTGTTGTGCGTGATGATGATGAACTGCGAATTCCCGACGAATTTCTTAAGCAATTCGGTGAACCGACCGATGTTCGATTCGTCCAGCGGCGCATCGAGTTCGTCGAGCAGGCAGAACGGCGAAGGTTTCACCAGGTAAAGCGCGAAGAGCAAGGCCACCGCCGTGAGCGCTTTCTGTCCGCCCGACAACAAGGTGATGCCTTTCAATTTCGTGCCCGGCGGTTGCGCGACGATCTCAATCCCGCTCTCAAGGATGTCGTCGGACTTAATGATCTCCAACTCCGCCCGTCCGCCGCCAAAGAGCGTCTGGAACGTGTAGGCGAAATTTTTCTTTACCTGCTCAAACGTCACTTCGAATTGTTTTTGCGAGGTTTGGTTGATTTCGTCGATGGCCTTGAGCAGCTCGACCCGCGCATTCGTCAGGTCGTCGGTCTGCCCTTTCAGGAAGTCGTGGCGCTGCTTCAGCTCGGCGTATTCCTCGATGGCCACGAGGTTGACCTCGCCCATGCCGCGCAGCCGCTGCCGCAAGGCCTCGACCTCCGCACGCAATTCGTCCCAGTTCGTCGCGTCGAGGGCGGCCAGATCGGCTTCGGTCGGCTCGCCCTTCTGTTTCGTTTTCCGCTTTCTCGATTTTCCGCTTTCCGGATTTTCCGCATCCTCTCCTCTTCCAAGTCGAGCGGCTTCAAGCCCTCGGGCTCGTCGTCGGCATGCCAGAGCTGGTGCTTCCAATCGACCGTCGCGAGATCGGCCTGGAATTCGCGGCGTGCCTCCTCGGTGAGGAATTCCGCGCGTGAACGGTTCTCGGCCAGCTTCACCTCGCTGCGGCTCAACTCGCCCTGCGCGACATCGGCCTCGGCGCGAACCGACGCCTGGGCCGCCTCGCTGGCGGAAATTTCGCGTTCGACCTCGACCAGCTCGATGCGGACTTTTTCGACCGACTCCTGCGTGACGACGAGGGTCTTGGCCAGCTCCCCGCCGCGCGCGCGCTCGGCCGCCGCCTCGTGCTCGAGTTCGGTGATCTGCTCCGTCCAGGCTTCGATCTCCTGCTGGCGCTGGGCCAGCAGTTCCTGCAACTGCATCCGGCGGCGTTCCATTTCGCCCAGCCCGCGGTCGAGCACTTCGACCTTCTGGCGGCGCTCGGCCAGTTCGAGCCGGGCCTGCGCCAGGGATTCCTTTTTCTGGTCGCGCTCGGTGCGCACCTCGACGATGCGGATGTCCAGTTTTGAAATTTTTTCGCGCTGCTGGATCGCAGCGGTGTCGGCCTCGGTCAATCCGGCCTGCGCCTTGGTAAAACGCTGTTGCGTCTCGTCGCGGGCGTGGGCCAGCGCGGTCAGTTCGCCTTCCATCCGGCGGAGACGCGCCACCACTTCGTCGAGGGAACGCTGGGCATTGCGCTGCTCGGTCTGCGCCGCCGCCATGGCCTGCGTGACGGCGAGCACGTCGGCCCGCTTTTGCTCGATCGTTTGCTCGGCGACCGTGATGCGGCCATTGAGCAGGTCGATCTGCGCGCGCTGCTCGTCGTGCGCCTTCTGGTCTTTCGCCAGCTCGCGCTTGGTTTCGCGCAGGTCGATGTCGCGCTGCAGGATGCCGTTCACGGATTTCTTCCCGTAACCGCCGGAAACGAGGCCGCGCCGGTCAACCAGCTCGCCCTTGCGCGTGGCCACGGCGAGAAAGCTGAAACCCGGGTTGCTTTTCCAGAAATCGAGGAACGCGCCGAGGTCGTCCGCGATGTAACACGCGGCGAGCAGGCTCAGCGCCGGATGCGCGGGGTCGATGTCATTCAGTGTCGAGGTCACCGGGATCAAGCCTGCCGGCAGTTCTCCAGTATTTGAGATCTGAGATTTGAGATCTGAGATCTGCAGGCACACGCTGCCGAGTTGCTCGCCCTCGAGCTGGGCCAGGATTTTCTTCGCCGTGTCGAGATCAGCCACGTGGATGGCCTCGACCGCGGCGCCGAGCAGCGCCTCGAGCGCCGGGCCAAACTCGGGCTTCACCTCGAACCCCTGCGTGATGGGCGTCGCCTTGACGTCGCCGAGCGCGGCGGCGAACCGGCCGGAAAGCAGCGCTTTCGAACCCTCGCCGAAGCCCTCGAATTTCTCCTGGAGCTGCTGGAGCAGTTTCAGGCGCGCGGTGCGTTGCGCGAGCTGGCGGTCGGTGTCCTGCAGCTTGCGCTGCGCGTCGCGAAATTCCCGGGTGAGGTCGCTGAGCGACTGCTGGGCGGCCTGCGCCTCGTTGTGGGCGCGGGATTTGGCGGCCTGCGCCTCCTCGACATGGGTGGTGAAGTCGCCGGCCGTTTTCGCGGCCGCGGCCTGCTGGGTGCGCACCTGCTCGAGTTCCTGGGCCAGCCCGTCGTGGCGGAGCGCGCTGGTCTTCTGGTCCACCTCGTAGCCGGAGCAGTCGGTGCGCAGGCGCGCGACCGTGCTCTCAAGCTGCAACAAATGAAATTTCGCCTGCTGCAGTTCCTGCTCGAGCTTGCTCAGTTCCCCATCGCTGAGGGCGAGTTCGCGGTTGCGCGTCTGAAAGGCGGCGTCGCTGCTGCCGAGCAGGCCGAGCTGCATCTGCTTGTCCTGCGCGCCGGTGTCCACCTGCGCGGCGAGCTCGCGGACCTGCATCTCGGTTTCACCGAGGTTATCCCGGCTCGATTCGAGGCGTTCCTGCAGGCCCGTGCGCTTGATGGTGGCGACGTTGGCCTGGTTTTCGGCCTGTTCCTTCTGCGAACGCAGGTCGAAGACGGCCTGCTGCGCGTCCTGCACGCGCTGGTTGAGGCGGCTGCGGCTGGATTTTTTTTCGTCGAGCTCGCCCTGGCGGCCGGCGAGCGCCTCGCGGCGCCGGTCGGCCTCGGCGCGGAGCGCGGTAACCTTGGTTTCCAGTTCTTCGAGCACGGCGCGGAGCTGGCCGAATTGCCAGCCGCTGACCGCGAGCGAAAGATGGCCGAGGCGGAAATTGAGTTTCTTGTAGCGGAGCGCTTTCGAGGCCTGGCGCTTGAGGCTGCCAATCTGGCGCGAGACCTCGCCCACGACATCGGCCACGCGGGCCAGGTTCTGCTCGGTGAGCGCGAGTTTGTTCATCGCCTCGCGGCGCTGCGATTTGTATTTCGTGATGCCGGCGGCTTCCTCAAACACCGCGCGGCGCTCCTCCGGCTTGGAGGACAGGATCTGGTCGATCTGGCCCTGCGCCATGATCGAGTAGCTGGTGCGGCCAATGCCGGTGTCCATGAAAAGCTTGTGGATGTCCTTCAGGCGGCACGGCTGGCCGTTGAAAAAATACTCGCCCTGCCCGTCGCGCGAGGTGCGGCGCATGATCTCGATCTCATGAAACTCGCTGCCGAGCTGCTTTTCGCAGTCGGTGAGCAGCAGCGACACTTCGCAGAGCTGCGCGGGCTTGCGGGTGTCGGCGCCCTCGAAGATGACGTCCTGCATTTTGCCGCCGCGCAGGGCCTTGGCGCTTTGCTCGCCGAGCACCCAGCGGATGGCATCGGCGATATTGCTCTTGCCGCAGCCGTTCGGGCCGACGATGGCGGTGACGCCGGGCTCGAAACGCAGGGCGGTCGAGTCGGCAAATGATTTGAAACCGTGGAGTTTTAGCGCCTTCAGATACATGTAAGTGGTTCACTAGAGAGGCCGGATTTTCGCGCGGCAATTGGAAAAAATTTCCAGTTGTTCACAGGGTGTTCGCAGGTCACACACAACAGCGGCGGTGGCGAGCTATTAAAAATCGGTCCATCGGTCTGCCTCGGACAAATATGAGCGACACTTTATCCACTGAAAACAAAATTTCCGCCCAAACGCTGCGCTATCTGCCGTGGCTGGTCGCGGTTGCGCTGTTCATGGAGACGCTGGACATGACCATCGTCAACACGGCGGTGCCGGTGATGTCGCACAGCCTCGGCGTGCCGCCGCTGAGCCTGAAGGCGGTGCTGACGAGCTACACGATCACCCTGGCGGTGTTTATCTCGATCAGCGGCTGGATCGCGGACCGCTTCGGCACCAAGCGGGTTTTTGCGCTGGCGATCACGCTTTTCATGGCCGGTTCACTTTTTTGCGGACTTTCGGTCAATGTACCGATGCTGGTCGCCGCGCGCATTTTGCAGGGCCTGGGCGGCGCCATGATGACGCCGGTGGGACGGCTGGCGCTGGTGCGGGCGTTTCCACGCTCCGAGATGATCGGCGTGATGAACTACGTGGTGATCCCGGCCATGATCGGGCCGTTGCTGGGGCCCTTTGTCGGCGGCTTGATTGTGCACTGGCTGCATTGGCGCGTGATTTTTTTCATGAACCTGCCCTTCGCCTTGGGCGGCCTGATGATGCTGCGCCGTTACATGCCGGATTTTCGCGAAAAAGACGTCCCCCCGCTGGATCTCCAGGGATTCCTGCTTTTCGGCAGCGGCATAGCCTTGTTTTCTTACGTCCTGGAGCTTTTTGGCGAGCATACCCTCGGTGCCGGCTCCATCGTGTTCCTGCTGGGTTGCGCCGGCATGCTGCTGCTTGCCTATGGCTGGCATTCGCGGCAAACCGCCGCCCCCGTGCTCGCGATGGAACTGTTTCGCTTCCGCACGTTCCGGCTCTCGATTGTCGGCGGGCTGGTCACGCGGCTCGGCATCGGCGGCATGCCGTTCTTGCTCCCGCTACTTTACCAGATCGGCCTGGGCTACCTGCCCTGGCAGGCGGGCTTGCTGGTGATGCCACAGGCCGCCGCCGCCATGGGCATGAAGATGCTCGGCAAATCACTGCTCGCCCGCTTTGGCTACCGCCTGGTGATGATCGTGAACACCATCCTGCTCGGCCTCACCATCATGGTCTTCGCCCAGGTCGCGCCGGGCATGCCCATCTGGGAAATCCTGATGTTAAGCTTTGCGCAGGGATTTTTCTCGTCGCTCCAGTTCACGTGCATGAACACGCTGGTTTATGCGGAGATCAGCAATCGCGATGCGAGCAACGCCGGCAGCATTGCGAGCACGGCCCAGCAGATGGCGCTCAGCTTCGGCGTCGCTTTCGCCTCTCTGCTGGCCGAATGGTTTCTCGGCGGCATCGACCGCAGCGACACGGCACTGATCGTGCATGCCTTGCACCACGCCTTTGTCATCCTCGGCTGTGTGACCATCCTATCGAGCCTGATTTTCTCCGGCCTGCACACCAACGATGGCAGCAATATGAGCAATCGTCCGCACCAAGAAGACGAGGACGAGGTAAAACCGGCGTGATTTGATATGGAAATCGAATCAAAGTTGCAGTAGCCTGACTGAGACCACACAACGGCCGATTAAGGATCCATCGATTTATCAGCAACTAACGTCTTTTTGATCATGCCAATAGAGGGAAAAACGTCATCCAGTTCACTGCCTCCGGCCCAGCAACCGCCCGGGAGCGCAGCCGCTAAAAAAAATGAACCGGCCCAGCTTCCGCCCACGAACCTCATTCAGGTCAATGGCACCACCCTTCCTGAGAACTTCGCCCACGACCTGAACAACCAAATCGCCATCATCAACGGCTATTCGGAGGTCTGCCTCGGGTACCTGGGCAATGGCCATAAGGACGAGAAACTCCAAAAATACCTCAACGCCATCCACAACGCCACCCAGCAAGCCGCGGAATTCACCCGCCAACTTCTGGCCTTGAGCATCCGCAAAAAAAATCCCTCCGCCGCCTCTTTCAAGGGATTTCCCCAAGGCACCGAATCCGTCCTGGTCGTCGAAGATGAAGTGGTTTTGCGCGATATGCTCCGTACCGTGCTCACGCAGCACGGCTACCGGATCACCCTGACCGGCACGGGTGAGCAGGCGACCAAGATTTTTTCCGCGTCACCAAAAGCCTTCGACATTGTCCTGCTCGATCTGCAGCTCCCGGACACGTCCGGCCTCATTGTCCTCAGCCGGATCAGGCAACTGCGCCCCACGCAAAAGGTCGTCGCCGTCAGCGGCTGCATCGATATCGAGACTAACGCCATGCTCAAACGCCTCGGCGTGCAAGACAACCTGCTTAAACCCTATCATCTCGCAGACCTTGGGCGCGCGATCAGCAACGTCCTGGCGCATGCCGTGTAGGCTGGGGCCTAATACTTCGTTGTCGCCAGATCGAACGCGAGGCGTTGCTTGCAAGACCGCGCATTGGCGCTGAAGCAGGTGATATAGCCACGAAAGAACCCAAAGCAGACAAGTCCTTTGGAAGGGGTCTCCTGCGCGCCTATAGGCGCAACAAAGCTTTGGCCGCAACCAAAGGAATCCTTGTGCTCTCTTGTGGCTAAAAACTCGCTCAAAAATATTTCTTGATCAGCCGGCGCAAAATCGGCCGCACCTGCCGGGCCAGTCCCGCATTCGCATAGCCCACCCAGGCCACGGGCGAAGTCGTGTCGAGCAGCCCGCGCAACGGCCCGCCAGCGGGTTCCTCGACGATGCCGCCGGTCTCCGTCAGCCGCAGCTCCGTGCAGATGTCGTAAGGGTGGCAGACGAGTGACGAGCCAAAGCCTAGTTTCGCCAACGCCAGCGGCCGCAAGTCGCCGACCATGCGGTCATGGCCCGCCAGCAATTCATAGATCTGTCCACCCGTCGTGAGGTATTGGTCGTCGAATACCACGGGGGCACCGGGCCGGCCCAGCCCGTAAAGCTCGCCCCACAATTCTTCCTCGACGCGCGCCAGCAGCGACTTGCCCTCGGGAAAAAACTTCACGAGCGAGGCAAAGCCATGCTGGAAATCGCGCGCCGGCGAGGGCCGGGGTGAAAACTTTTTCCGCGTGCCGCTGCGCAGGTCGATCGCCTCGGCCACCAGCCGGCGCGCCCCGCCGCCGCGCACCGCGCTCAACTGGTCCGCCCGCCCCTGCTTGCTGGTGGGCAGCTCCGTCATGGCCGCGACCACCAGATCAGCAAGAGAGGTCCTGGCGCCGCGCTGCAGCGCGAGCGCGGCCAGCGTCCAGGCACTGCGCTTGTCATGCATCAAGTTTCGCGTGCCATCGATGGGATCAAGGATGCATTTGAACACCGTGCGCGCGACCGGCGTACCGCGCGGAAAGGTGACCAGATCTCCGTCCTCGATCCCCTCCATCACGAGCTCGACCGGCCAGGCGCGCGGCCAGTTTTTTTCGAACCAGGTGAGGATCGCCTCCTCGCCCACCCGGTCCACCTGGTAAATCGTATCGGCCGCGGTGACCGCGGCCACGCGGGCGAAACTCGCCGAACTTTTTTTGCGCGCGGCCAGCAACGTGGCGAGGATGTGGTCCTGCAGCGCGCACAACAGGCGGCGCGCGCGATGGAGCTGGGCGACGTTCATGCGCCAGTTTTTGGGAATTACCGCCGGATTGTCTAATCTATTGAATTTTATTTGAACGGAAGATCGCGAAGAGCTGTCGGTGTTTCTGTCATCAAAGGCAAAAACAGAGCCTGCTTGGAAATTTGGTGCGAGCCGACACCAGTCTCTTCGTGCCCTTTGCGACCTTCTGTAAAAATGCCTGGAGAAACCGCGGCGAGCCTTCCAAGTTATACTAAATCTGCACGACGATTTTTCCAAATTGGCCGCCGTGCTCCATGAGCGCAAAGGCGTCGGCGGCGCGCGCGAGCGGGAATACCTCGCTCACGACGGGCTTGAGCCGGTGCAGCGCGACAAACTCGAGCATCCCGGCAAAGTCGCAGGGGCTGCCCATCGTCGATCCCAGCAGCGAGAGCTGCCGCCAGAAGATCTTGCGCAATGCCAGGCTGGGCGCGTTGCCGCGGGTGGCGCCATAAAACACGATGCGCCCGCCGGGCGCGGCGAGATCGATGAGATCATTGAACCCCTCGCCGCCCACGCTATCCACGATCACGTCGAACGGCCCGTGCGCCTTGGCCAGCGCCGCCACCCAGCCTGTCTCTTTGTAATTGGCCCCACCCTTTGCGCCGAGCGCGACGGCGCGGGAAATCTTTTCCGGGCGGCTGGACGTGACAAAAACTTCCGCACCCTGCGTGGCCGCGAATTGCAGCGCAAAAAGCGCCACGCCGCCGCCAATGCCGGTGATGAGCACGCGGTCGTCCGGCTTGAGCCGGGCACGCGCAAAAATCGCCCGGTGCGCCGTAAGGCCGGCCAGCGGGAGCGCCGCCGCTTCTTCCCAGGTGAGATGCGCCGGCTTGGCCGCAAGATTGGCCGCCGGCACGGCGACTTTCTCTGCAAGCGTGCCGTCGCGCGGAAGCCCCAGAATGGAAAAAGCCTCGCCCTGCGCCGATTCACGACCTCCCCAATCGAGGCCCGGGTTGATAATGACTTCACGCCCCAGCCATGCGGCATCCACGTCCGCGCCGACACTCTCGACGATCCCCGCCCCGTCGGACCCGGGAATACAGGGAAACTTCAGCCCGGCATATTGGCCGAGCTTGATCCACACGTCGCGATGATTAAGCGCGGCCGCCCGCAAGCGCACGACCGCCTCGCCCGGCGCAGCCTGCGGATCGGGCACGCTGGCGATCTTAAGCTCGTTGACGGCGGCAAGTTGAACGGCACGCATTTTAATTTAAATCCCAAACGCCAAACGTCAAAAAATCCCAGATGGCCAATTCACTGGAATTTGGATTCTTGAGCTTTCTTTGGCATTTGGGTTTTGGCGTTTGGGTTTTTCAGAGGTGCTGAATGACATCGGCCGGATTGAAACGGACTTTTTTCATCGTGGCGTATTTGTCGTCAGCGGCACGATAGCCAGCGGCGCCGGCACACAACGCCGTGCAGCCTTGGGCGGCCAGGCCGAGAATTTCGTCATATTTCGGCGGCTCGATGCCTTCCATCGGGCAGGTGTCCACCCCGAGCAGCGCGGCCGAGGCCATGAACTGGCCGAGCGCGATATAGACTTGGTGCGACTGCCACGTATCGAGGTATCCGCCCGCCCGCGCTTTTTCGAGGCTGCCAAGTATGCTATCGCGATAACCCTTGAGCGCATCCTTCGTGCCGCCGCGCACCTCGACCATGCGATCGAGATAGCGGTCAACGTGATCCGCACCGAGGTTTTTCCGCACCGTAAAGACGACGTAGTGCGAGCAATCGACGGGCTTGGTTTGCCCATACGACGCCGCGGAGAGCTTTTGCCGGGTGACCGCGTCCTGCACGACGATAAATTTCCACGGCTGCAAACCGGACGATGACGGCGCAAGCACGAGCGCCTGTTCAAGCGCGGCCCAGGTGTCGGCCGGAATTTTTTTCGTCGGATCGAATTTTTTGGTGGCGTAGCGCCAATTGAGGGCCTCGAGCAGTGTGCCAGCGGTGATTGGTTTCATGGTGAAGCAGAACGGAACGAGGTGAGAAGCGAAGCTTTGTCAAAGCGTCAATACAGATAGCCTCAAGAAGCCCGGATGAACTTCGCGCGTAGCTTACCCAGCAGCGTGCTGAACTCATCATGGCCCTCGATTTTTACCAGCCACAGCACCACGCCATAAACCGCCACGCCGAGCGGAATCAGGCCAAGCACGGCGCCCAGGTCGGCCACGTGCACCTTCACAGGAAACTTATAGATATGGAAATGGATAACCGCGCCAAGGTTGCTGACAAGCTGCCAGCCAGCCCACACCACCACGCCCATCACCAGCGCACCGAGCATCACCTTGACCAGGCTCGGCCAGAGCGGAGCGAGCGTCATGCCGGGCAGCCGCCGGGCGAGCGCGCGCTGCAAGAGCACCATCTGGACGATGATCGCGGTTGTGCTCGCGATCACGAGGCCAATCGCGCCCAGCCAGTGCATGAGGGAAATACTCAAAATCAGGTTCACGAGGAAATCCACCACCGCCACTTTGACCGGCGTCGCCGTGTCCTTCATGGCGTAGAATGCGCGCACGATCAGGTTTACCATGGAAAAAAACGGCAGGCCCACGACAAACAACGCAAGCAGCGGCGTCATCGCGTGTGAATCTTCCGCCGTGAAGTTGCCGCGCTGGTAAAGCAGCCGCACGATCGGCCCGCTCAACAACGCGAGGCCCACCGCCGCCGGCACGTTAATGATCAGGATAAGCCGCAAGCCCTTGCGGAAATCATCGGCCATCGCGGCAAAATTTTGGGTGACCGCATGCCGCGCGATCAGTGGGTAAACGACCGTCGAAACGGCGATGGCAAACACGCCGATCGGCAGCTCCATCAGTCGGTTGGCATAGAACAGCAGCGTGCCCGCCGAGTCATTGATCGAATAGGCCAGCAATCCGGAAACCGTGGTGTTTACCTGGTAAATCGCCGTGCCGAAAAAGCCCGGCGCCATCAGCGCGGCGATTTCCCGCACGCGCGGCGACAACCCGAGATCAAAGCGCGGCCGCCAGCCATCGTGGATCAGCACGCCCGCTGGTACGGCCATTTGCAGGAAACCGCCCACCAGCACGCCCGCGCACCACCAGTGCACTTCCTCCAAAGGCGTTTTCGCCCAGTGCACGCCGGCCACGCCCAGCGAGAGGATCATCGAAAGATTCAGCCAGATGGGCGAAAGCGCCGGTTCGGTGAAACGTTCGAAGACATTAAGGGTCGCATTGAACGCCGCCGCGATGCACACCAGCGCCAGATACGGGAACAAAAGGACGGTCAGGTCGGCCACGAGATACCATTTCCACTCGAGGCCTGGAATCAGCCGCGAATGACTGAAGGCCAGCATGACCAGCGCGGCCAGGCCGCCCGTGACGATCAGCAGCCAGCTGACCACTTTGTTTAACAGCAAATACGCGCCCGGCCGTCCGTTTTCATGCATCTCCTCCTGGAGTGTCGGCACAAACGCCGCGGTCAGCGACCCTTCGCCCAGCAGACGGCGAAACAGGTTCGGCAGTCGAAAGGCCGTCAAAAACGCCGTGTTGAAGATGGTTGCGCCAAGAATCGCCGCCGCGAGCGCGTCGCGCACCAGCCCGAGCACGCGCGAAATTGCCGTAAGAAACGAGATGACCCCGATATCCTTGATCTTTTTCGACACGGTCCCAGTTTTCGCGACGGGGTTTTACCTTAGCAAGAATTAACCCTGTGGCATTGACGCTGCTGTCTCCCGGAAACACTCTGCCCACCATGTCGCTCGTCCCTAAACTCGTCGAGAAGCTCCAGCGCCATCCGAAGCGCATCGTCTTCCCCGAAGGAAGCGATCCGCGCATCCTGCAGGCGGCGCGCCAGTGGGTCACCCGCCGCATGGGCGTGCCTATCCTGCTCGGCGACCGCCTCGCCATCAAGACGGCTGCCACCAAGCTCGACATCAACCTCGAGGGCATGCGACTGATCGAGCCGATCCGCAGCGAGGATTTTGAGGTTTTGGCCGCGGAGTTCACCCAGCTCCGCCGCGACAAAGGCCTCACGCCCGACGAGGGCCGCGCCGCGATGTGCGATACCAATTACTATGCCACCATGATGCTCTCCACCGGCCGGGTCGATGCGCTGGTGGCCGGGGCCACCGTCACCGCCTCCAGCGCCCTGCGCCCGCTTTTCCAGATCATCCCGCGCCTGGAAAACGTACGCGTCGCCTCGTCGCTCATGATTCTCGACTTCGACGAGAAAAAAGTCGGCAGCGACGGCTCGCTCTTCCTGGCCGACTGCGGCGTCATCCCCGACCCCACGGCCGAGCAGCT
>Ga0210392_10000069_pt1 | contig 94931 bp, 72 predicted proteins | sample IncBWC30OmetaG_FD_161057 | JGI IMG/M metagenome (GOLD analysis project Ga0210392, IMG submission 161057) | Forest soil microbial communities from Barre Woods Harvard Forest LTER site, Petersham, Massachusetts, United States - Inc-BW-C-30-O ... | reverse complement strand
AAGAGGGTGTCTAAAAACTATGCTGGCCGACGCAACACACGATTTGGGCCGCGAGCAAGGCTTGAGCTGCCGGCGCAATGCCCGGAAGGCCTTGCCCGGCAGCTCTAACGCAGCCTTTCGACATACTCAAGGTCCCGAGCAATGTCGAGGGACTCCCGGCCCAAATCGGTGTTGCCCTCTGGGTTGCGCCAAAAAACGCTTCCGCGGCGTTAGCTCGGAAGGGGATAGCCTCGTTGAGGATACCCCCTTCCGAGCCGCCTTGCGGACAGCGCTTTCTGATCGCAACGGCGGCTCAGCAGAGTTTTTAGACAACCTCTAAGGCAGTTAGTCGTGTAAGAACAACATGCAGACTCTTTCGTTACGCTGGCAAACCTGGATGACGCGTCCGCGCCCGCGCGCGGGCGAGCCGCCTTTGCGGGCCGAGTTATTCAGCGTCGAACAACTCGCGCGCCACGCCCGGGCCCTTGCGGCGGATCACCAGATTGTCACTCAGCGCAGATCCAGCCGCCTGTTGGCCCGATTGGACGAAAACGAGCAAGGCCTCCGCGCATTCAACCGCGCAACCCTCGCCGTAAATCCAAGCCGGCGCATCACTCCCGCCGCCGAATGGCTGCTCGACAACTTCTACCTGATCGAAGAGCAGATCCAAATGGCCCGGCGGCATCTGCCCCTGGGCTACAGCCGGGAGTTGCCCCGCCTCTTGAACAGCCCGTCCGCCGGGCTTCCGCGCGTTTACGACATCGTGCTCGAAATGATCTCGCACGTGGATGCACAGATCGATGCGGGGGCGCTCAGCGCCTTCATCGCCGCTTACCAAACCGTGTGTCCTTTAAAGCTGGGCGAGTTATGGGCTATTCCGATCATGGTGCGGCTGGGGTTGATCGAAAATCTCCAGCGCATCACCACCCGGCTGGCGTTTGCCCGGTTCGATCGCGACCTGGCGGATCTGTGGGTGGATCGTTTGCAGGAGATGGCGGAAAAAACTCCGTCTCTCCTCGTTGTCGTGGTGGCGGACATGGCGAAGTCCGATCTTCCCATCTCGAGCTCATTCGTGGCGGAGTTTTGCCAGCGTTTGTCGCGACAGAGCCCGGTGTTGCATCTCGCGCGCAGCTGGCTCGAACAGCGGCTGGTCGAACAAGGGTTGTCCATCGAGCAGCTGGTCCATCTGGAGAGTCAAAATCAGGCGGCCGACCAGGTTTCCGTCAGCCACAGTATTGCCAGCCTTCGTTTCTTGAGCGCCATGGACTGGAAGGAGTTCGTGGAAACGCTGAGCCTGGTCGAGGAGACATTGCGCTCCGACCCGGCCGGTATTTATCGTGAGATGGATTTTTCGACCCGTGATCGCTATCGTCATTCAGTCGAAGCCATCTCCCGGCAGAGCCAACTTTCGGAGGCGGATGTTGCGCAAAAAGCTGTCCAGCTGGCTGCAGACGGTGCCCGAAAAAAAGGGCGCGGAGACCGGACCGCCCATGCAGGTTTTTATCTGATCGACAAGGGCCAGCCGGAGCTGGAACGCGCGGTGAAAGTACGGTTGCCCTGGGGGAAATTAATTGAACGAAGCATCCACGGTTTCCCCCTCGCGTTTTATGCGGGTGGTATCGGTATGCTCACATTGCTCGCAACGTTCGGATTTATGCGGCAGGCCCAGGCACTCGAAGCGCACGGATGGAAACTCATTTTCTTCACCCTGGTTTTCCTCCTTGGCGCCAGCCAACTGGCCGTGGCGTTGATGAACTGGCTGTCCACGCTGCTGGTGAAACCCCGCCTGCTACCGCGCCTGGATTATTCCTCCGGCATCGCGGCAGATCGCCGCACGATGGTGGTCGTTCCCACGATGCTCACGAACTTGGCAGGAGTTGAGCATCTGATCGAGACATTGGAGATTCATCATCTCGCGAACCGGGATCCGCATCTGCACTTCGCTTTGCTGACGGATTTCCACGACGCATCGCAGGAGGTCCTGCCGGAAGACGAACAGTTGCTTCAGCGGGCGCGGGCCGGGGTCGAGATGCTAAACCGAAAGTATTTATCCGATAGGCAAGACCTCTTTTTCCTGTTTCATCGCCCGCGCCGCTGGAATGCCGGGGAACGCTTGTGGATGGGTTACGAGCGCAAGCGGGGAAAGCTCGCGGAGTTTAACTCCCTTCTTCGAGGCGGTTCGCATGCATGCTTTTCAGCGATCGTGGGGGAGGCGGCCATCTTGCCGGCCATTAAATATGTCATCACGCTCGATACCGACACCCAGCTTCCCCGTGATGCCGCCCGTCAGCTCGTCGGAACGATGGCCCATCCTTTGAACCGTCCGGAATTCGACCCGGTGCACGGGATCATCAATGAAGGCTACGGTATCCTGCAACCGCGGGTGGGCGTAAGCCTGCCTAGTGCCCGGCGCTCCTGGTTCGTCCGGCTTTTTGCCGGCGACGCGGGAATCGATCCTTATACGCGGGTGGTTTCAGACGTGTATCAGGATATCTTCCATGAAGGCTCGTTTATCGGAAAAGGAATTTACGATGTGGATGCCTTTGAGCGAGCCCTACGCGGGCGCTTCCCGGAGAACACCATTCTCAGTCACGACTTGCTGGAGTCGTGCCACGCCCGCTCCGCCCTCGTGAGCGACGTGGAGCTCTACGAAGAATATCCTTCCCGCTACAATGTGGACATCAATCGGCGCCACCGTTGGATTCGCGGCGACTGGCAGATCATGCAGTGGCTCCTGTCGCGGGTTCCCGGAGCGAACGTCCGGCGCATGACCAATCCGCTCTCCGGTCTGTCGCAGTGGAAGATCTTCGACAACTTGAGGCGCAGTCTCGTCGCCGTTGCCCTGCTGCTCTTGCTGCTGGGCAGCTGGCTGCTCCTGCCCAAACTCGGCGGACGAGGATCGCTGCTGGTTGTTTCGATCATAGCGCTCCCGGGATTGTTGTCGGCGCTGCTCAATGTGTTTCGCAAGCTGGCGGATTTGCCATGGTCGATGCATCTGCGCGGAATAGCCGGGTCGTGCTGCCGGCAACTCGGTCAGATTTTTCTCACCCTGGTTTTTCTACCTTACGACGCCTTCATCAGTGTGGATGCAATCGGGAGAACGCTGTTGCGCCTGCTGGTGACGCATAAACGGCTTCTCGAATGGCAAACGTCGAGTGACTCCGAACAGACCGCGCGCATCGATCTCGCCGGTTTTTATGCCACGATGGGGATCGCGCCGATCGTTGCCCTGTTGAGCGGATTCCTGCTGGTTTGGCTCCAGCCAGCCGAATTGCCCGTGGCCTTGCCGATTCTTGGCCTCTGGCTGGCGGCTCCGTGGATCGCGTGGCGGATCAGCCAGCCCATTGAATCGGCGACTCCGGATTTGACGGCAGGGCAGGTGACTTTTCTGAGACGCACCGCCCGCAAGACATGGCATTTTTTCGAAACCTTTGTCACCGCGCAGGAGAACTGGCTGCCGCCGGACAATTTCCAGGAATTTCCTGCCCCGATAATCGCTTCTCGAACGTCGCCCACGAACATGGGCTTGGCACTGCTGGCCAATCTGGCCGCCCGGGATTTCGGGTATCTTTCGGTGGGCGGCTTGATTCGGCGCACGCAAGACACTTTCGCCACGATGCAGCGACTCGAGCGACATGGTGGACACTTCTACAATTGGTACGAGACGCGCACACTCAAACCACTTCTCCCGCTTTATGTTTCCAGCGTGGACAGCGGCAATCTCGCAGGGCATTTGCTCACGCTCAGTTCCGGGTTGAGAGAATTGCCCGATGAGAAAATCGTCACCCCGCAGATTTTTTCCGGCCTGCGCGAAACGGTGGGGGTGCTCCAGGATTTGGCCGGGGAAAACGCCTTGCTGAGAAAACTCGACGCAGAATTGGAGAAAACACCTTCCAGTCTGCGCGCGGCGTTTGTCTTGCTGGGACAAGCGACGGCCCAGGCGGCTGAAATCGCGGCTTCGCTGGCAAACGAAGAGGAAGAACTCAAAGGATGGGGGCAGACCTTGAAACAAAACTGTCAAGAGCAGCAGGATGATTTAGTGCTTCTGGCTCCGTGGCTGACGTTGGATAATTTCAAATTTCAGATTTCAAATCTCAAATTCGGAGACCAGCTTCAGGAAAGGCTCGCCTGGCTCGACCAGGCACCGACGTTGCGCGAAGTGTCCACCTTGGATCAATCGCTCTGTCCGTTGATTGAAGCGGCATCGCAAGAAGCCTCGACGATACCCGAGCAATTGCGGCAGGAAGAACAACGATATCTCGCCGAGCTTTTGCGCACGCTGCGTGAAGCCAGCGAACATGCCCGTGAGCGCCTGCTTGCCTTGGAAACCCTGGCGAGGCACGGCGACGAACTGGCCGCGATGGATTTTAAATTTCTGTTCGACCCGGCAAAGAAATTATTTTCCACGGGATTCAATGTCACTGAACGCCGGCGTGACACCAGCTTCTACGACCTGCTGGCTTCGGAGGCGCGCTTGTGCAGCTACGTCGCCATCGCCTTGGGGCAGGTTCCATTGGATCACTGGTTCTCGATGGGCCGCCTGCTCGTCTCTTCGCGTGGCGAGCCGCTCCTGGTTTCATGGAGCGGCTCGATGTTCGAATACCTGATGCCGCTGCTGGTCATGCCCAATTATGAGAACACCTTGCTCGACCACACCTGCAAGGCGGCGGTGCAACAACAAATTGAGTATGGAAGATTGCGCGGCGTGCCCTGGGGCATTTCCGAATCGGGCTACAACCGGACCGATGTTCACCTGAACTATCAATACCGCGCGTTCGGCGTGCCGGGCCTGGGTTTGAAACGGGGACTGGCCGAGGATCTGGTGATCGCTCCTTACGCCACCGCCATGGCGTTGATGGTTGCTCCGGTTGAAGCTTGTGAAAACCTGCAGCGGCTGGCGGCCGAGGGACGCGCGGGTGCCTATGGTTTTTATGAAGCGGTGGATTACACTCCGTCGCGCCTGCCGCCGGGCGGGTCAAGCGTCACCATCCGATCCTTCATGGCCCATCATCAAGGGATGAGCCTTCTGTCCCTGGTCAATTTATTGCGGGACGCCCCGATGTTGCGGCGATTCATGGCCTGCCCGTTGCTCAAGGCGGCGGACTTGCTGTTGCAGGAGCGCGTACCCAAGACGACCGCGAACGTGTTTGCCGAGGATTTGACTCTGGAGACAGCGCGGAAGCTTTCCGGCGAAGGCGAAGCCGTGATGCGTGTTTTCACAAATCCCACCCCGCCGGTACCGGAGATCCATCTTTTGTCCAACGGCCGTTATCATGTGGTCATCAGCAGCGCCGGCGGCGGTTACAGTCGCTGGCGCGATCTGGCAGTAACCCGCTGGCGCGAAGATGCCACGCGGGATTGCTGGGGAACGTTTATTTATCTGCGCGACGTGGCGACGGGAGAATTCTGGTCCACCGCGTATCAGCCCACCTTACGTGCGACGAAAGGCAGCGAAGCCATCTTCACGCAGGCGCGCGCGGAGTTTCGGCAACGTCATATCGGCCTCGAAATCCATACCGAGGTTAGCGTGTCGCCGGAAGACGATGTGGAGTTGCGGCGCATCACCATCACCAATCATTCACCCGTGGCGCGCGCCATTGAACTGACCAGTTACGCGGAAGTGGTACTGGCAATCCCGGCGGCGGATGAGGCGCATTCCGCTTTCAGCAATCTTTTTGTGCAAACAGAATTTGCGCCAAAATCTTCCGCCATTCTCTGCACCCGCCGGGCCCGCTCCTCGGAAGAAAAGCCGCCGTGGCTGTTGCACCTGATAACAGGGCAGGGCGGTGAACAGGGGAAAATCTCCTGCGAAACCGATCGCGCACGGTTCATTGGCCGCGGCGGCACCCTGGCCAACCCGGCCGCGATGCAGGGCATTTCGCCCTTGTCCAACACCGTCGGTTCCGTGCTCGACCCCATCGTCTCGCTACGGCGCACCGTCGTTTTGCCGCCCCATGAAAAGGCCATCATCGACCTGGTCCTTGGCATGACGGAAAACCGGGAAGCCGCACTGGCGCTCGTGGAAAAATATCAAAGCTCCCGCATGACCGATCGCGCCTTCGACCTGGCGTGGACCCACAGCCAGGTGACCTTGCGCCATCTTAATGCCACGGAGGGGGAGGCCCAACTCTATGCCCGGCTGGCCAGCGCGCTGATTTATGCCGACCCGGCGCGCCGGGCCAGCCCCGGTGTGCTGCGCAACAACCGGCGCGGCCAGAGCGGTCTTTGGAGTTATAGCATTTCGGGCGATGCGCCGCTCGTCCTGCTCCGCATCAGCGACACGAAAAAAATCGAGATCGTCCGGCAACTAATCCAGGCGCACTCCTACTGGCGCATGAAGGGACTGACGGTCGAACTGGTGATTTTGAACGAAGACGTTTCGGTCTATCGCCAGTCCTTGCACGACCAGATCACCAGCCTCATTGCGTCCGGGATTGAAGCACAAATGTTGGACAAGCCGGGGGGCATCTTTGTCCGGCGCCTCGAACAAATCCCCAACGACGATCGCGTGTTGCTGCAATCCATGGCACGGATCGTCCTGGACGACGAAAAAGGAACCTTGGCGGAGCAACTGGAACGGCGAAGCGTGCTGGAGCCATTGGTCCCGGCGTTGAGGCCCACTCGATCCGGGTGGCCGGATTCATCCAAGCCGGTTCCTCCGCGGGAACTTATTTTTCAGAACGGCTTCGGCGGCTTTACCCGCGACGGGCACGAGTATGTCATCACCCTCAACCCTGGCCAGATGACACCCGCCCCATGGGTCAACGTGCTCACCAATCCGTATTTTGGCACGGTGATTTCGGAAAGCGGCAGCGCCTACACTTGGGCGGAGAACGCCCATGAATTCCGATTGACGCCCTGGAGCAACGATCCCGTCCAGGACACCACCGGCGAGGCATTTTATATTCGTGATGAGCATACGGGTCAGTTCTGGTCGCCGACGCCGCTGCCCGCGCGCGGTGCGACGCCCTATGTCATTCGCCACGGCTTTGGCTACACCGTATTTGAACACACCGAGAATGGCATCGCCTCCGAGTTGTGGGTTTATGTGGCGATGGATGCGCCGGTGAAGTTCACCGTCCTGAAATTGCGCAACATCTCGGGACGTCCACGCCGCGTGTCGGTCACCGGCTACTGGGAATGGGTATTGGGCGACCTGCGGCAGAAGAGCCTGCTCCACGTGCAAACCGAGGTGGATCTCAAGACCGGCGCGTTACTGGCGCGCAATTATTACAACACGGAGTTTCCCGATCGCACCGTGTTCATCGATGTCAACGATGGGACGCGCACCGTCACCGGGGATCGGAAGGAATTTCTGGGCAGGAACGGAAATTTGTCGCAGCCGGCGGCGCTGAAGCGCGCGCGGCTTTCCGGCAAAGTTGGCGCGGGGCTGGATCCGTGTGGCGGGGTGCAGGTCACATTCGATTTGCCGGATGGGCAGGAACGGGAAACGAGTTTCCGCCTCGGTGTCGGCCGCAACGCCGCGGACGTGCAGAACCTGATCCAGCGTTTTCGCCGGACGGATGCGAGCCGCGTCGCGCTTGAGGGAGTCTGGTCGTATTGGAATCGAACCCTCGGCGCGGTGAACGTGGATACGCCTGATCCCGCCGTGAACACGATGGCGAACGGCTGGCTGTTGTATCAGACCTTGAGCGCCCGGGTATGGGGTCGGACGGGTTTTTATCAATCCAGCGGAGCCTATGGGTTCCGCGACCAATTGCAGGACGTGATGGCGTTGGTGCATGCCGAACCGGCCCTCACTCGCGAGCAGCTGCTCCGTGCCGCCGCGCACCAATTCCGCGAAGGCGATGTGCAACATTGGTGGCATCCACCGGTCGGGCGTGGCGTGCGGACGCATTTTTCCGATGACTACCTGTGGCTGCCTTACGCCACCTGTCGCTATGTCTCGTGTGTCGCCGACACCGGCGTGCTCGACGAAAAAATTCATTTCCTCGAAGGCCGGCCGGTCAAACCGGAGGAAGAGGCGTATTACGATCTACCGAATCGCTCCGAAGAATCGGCCACGCTTTACCAACATTGCGTGCGCGCCATCGAGCACGGGCTGAAATTCGGCGAACACGGCCTGCCGCTGATCGGTTGCGGCGACTGGAATGATGGCATGAATCGGGTGGGAAGCGAAGGACGCGGTGAAAGTGTCTGGCTGGCTTTTTTTCTTTACGATGTGCTTACCCGGTTTGCCCGGCTGGCGCACGCGCGCCACGACTCCGTTTTTGCCGAACTTTGCCTTACGCAAGCGCGGCAACTGCAGGAGAACATCGAGCAACACGCCTGGGACGGCCAATGGTATCGCCGGGCCTACTTCGACAACGGCGAACCGCTCGGCTCCCAGACCAATCCGGAATGCCAGATCGATTCCCTCCCGCAAAGCTGGTCGGTGATCAGCGGTGCCGGCGATCCGGCCCGTTCGCTCCAGGCAATGCAATCCGTTGATCAGCGCCTGGTCCGCCGCGATACTGGACTGATTCAATTGTTTGATCCGCCTTTCGACAAATCTCCGCTCAACCCCGGCTACATCAAGGGTTATATTCCGGGTGTGCGCGAGAACGGCGGCCAATACACCCATGGCGCGATTTGGACCGCCATGGCTTTCGCCCTCATGGGAGAAAGCGAACGCGCATGGGAACTCTTCACGCTGCTCAATCCCATCCATCACGGCGGGACGCCTCAGCAAATCGCCATCTACAAAGTCGAGCCGTACGTCGTCGCGGCGGACGTTTATGCGGTCGCACCACACACCGGCCGGGGCGGTTGGACTTGGTACACGGGTTCAGCCGGCTGGATGTACCGGCTGCTGATCGAAACCCTGCTGGGCGTGAACGTGGAGGGCGATCAACTGCGCCTCACCCCCCGCTTGCCGAAAGCTTGGGCGACTTTCAAAATCCACTACCGTTACCGGCAAACGGTTTATCACATCACCATCACCCGGCTTGCCGCTGATGCGGCCGACGCGAATGCGCTCTCACTCGATGGCCAGGAAATATCCGGAACGGCCATTCCCCTCCAGGACGATCGCCACGAGCATGCGGTCGAAATGAAAGTCCGTTGAGCGACCGATCAATTAGAGTGGTTTCATAAAAACTATAGCCGTAAGAGCGGCCCTTTTTGTCATTCTGAACGAAATGAAGAATCTAGTTGGATATTAGCCAGACCGGCGGCGCAATGTCACTGGATTCTTCGCTGCGCTCAGAATTACACGCATAGGCCGAAATCGGCTACGGCATTTTTTAAACCGCGCCAGGGGTCGATGCCATGTAGGTGTGTTCCGTCTGCGTCTCGCTTTTGCCGGCAGGGTTACACCCCATCTCTATTTGGTGAAACTGGTGTTTAATGAGGATAGCCATGTGCCTCGTCCAATCGCCTCCATGCTTATCCACTGCAGTTACGACATCGCCTACACTCTGAACGCACCTACCGTTTTTGTGTTGGCACTTCGCATGCGGCCGGAACTCGATTTCCGACTGCGATCGCCGGAGAGATTCACTGTGACGCCCAATGCCCCGCGCGAGACTTTCCTCGATGGGTTTGGCAATCGTTGTATGCGCCTGACCGCGCCCGCTGGTCGGCTTGAGTTGAACGGCGACGTGCTCGTCGAGGACTGCGGCTGGCCGGCTCCGGTGATCGCAAACGCCTGGGAACACGGTGCGGCAGAACTTCCGCCCAATGTGTTGCCCTTTCTTCTCCCCAGTCGTTATTGTGAGGTCGATCTCCTCGGCCCAATGGCATGGAAATTATTTGGAGGCAGCCTGCCTGGCTGGAGTCGCGTGCAGGCAATTTGCGACTGGGTTCATACCTATCTGCGCTTTGATTATGGCTTTGCCAGCGCCACACGCACCGCTGTGCAAACCTGTGAGCAGCGGGTCGGTGTGTGCCGGGATTTTACCCATCTTGCCATGACTTTTTGCCGCTGTCTCAATATCCCGGCGCGTTATATCAGCGGATATCTCGGTGACATCGGCGTCCCGCCCGACCCCGCCCCGATGGATTTCAGCGCCTGCATGGAGGTCTATCTCGGCGGTGCCTGGCACACTTTCGACGTGCGGCACAATGCCCGCCGGATCGGTTATCTTCCAATGGCGCACGGGCGTGATGCCGCCGACGTAGCGTTCACGACCAGCTTCGGCCCGCACCAGCTTAGCCGGTTTATCGTCAGAACTTATGAGGTTCCTTCTGCCGCCGCGGTCGCGTGAAGGCACGCTCACTCGGCATCGCCTAGTTAAAAATTCCATCTGGTTGATGCGCACGGGACAAAATACGCGTAACTTTATGCTGAGTTGCAATTCTCCTGTAGCTATCACTTTTTTCGTCAGATCGGTGTCGAGCGGCAGACTAGAGCAGGATTATGATGCGAACTTGTGTGACCTAACACTGGAACTCATTTCGAAACCTAAAATAAGCACTGTTTGGCAGGAGTGCGCGTCATGGTCCAACTGCGGCGGGCACTTCATCCCAAGCAAGGGAGGGCGATGTCGGTACAGGGTGGGAAATTCGAACGGCCGGCGGGCGGCGTGAGCGGGTGCGATTTGTCTTCACGTGTGTGTGAATGAAGACAGCCAGGCTGGCGATGCTGGCGAAGGCGTGGTGCGACTCTTCGAGGCTGCAGATCCTGATACCAAACCCTTCTTCGAGACAGAGGGCAAGTTCGAGTGCGTCGAGGCGATTGAGGCCGAGGCGGCCGCCAACGAGCGGCTCGTGATCGGCAATTTTATCCGGCTCGATTATGTCGAGCCTGAACATGTCGGTGATGAGATGCTTTAGTTGGGACAGCAGGACACCTTGGTCAAGGCCGTGGGTTTTCATGCTGCGAGGATATTGCCAAATACGGAGAGCTGGCCGGTGAAGAGCATATGTATACCAACGGACTCAGGAGCAGACCGCGGCCAGCTGGCTGGAAGGCCGGGCTGGGTCGAACCATTCAGATGGCGAGGCGTCCGGACCGCACTCGGGATATGTCTCGGCCAAAAAAGCGCGAAGACTTTCGCGGGCACGGGCAATGCGGCTTTTCACCGTGCCAATACCGATCCCGAGTGTCTGGGCGATGTCACCGTAAGGTAGATTCAATCCGTTGCGCAGGGTGAGAATTTCACGCTGGTCGGTACTGATTTTTTTCATGCACACGGCCACATGCGCTAAAAACTCGCGGTTCGCCTCTTCGCGTGCCGGGCTTGGCGCATCGCTGGCGATCAAATCGGAGAAGGTCGTTTCATTGTCGCCGCTGAATGCGCAGTCGAGCGACAGCGTGGCATGGCGGTGACGTCGGAAAAAATACCAATAGTGGTTGCGCGCGAGATTGCGGGCGATGTGGTGCAGCCAGGTGGCGAGCGAAGAATCACCACGGAAACGCGCCAGGGCGCGATGGGCGCGAATGAAAGTCTCCTGGGCGATATCATCGGCGTCGGCGTGGTTGCCAACCAGCGAGTGCGCGAATGAGAGCAGCTTTTCGCGGTAGCGCGTGACGATTTCGACAAATGCGGCGTTGTCACCGGCATTGAAACGGCTCACCAGCTCGGCGTCATGCACCGCCTCCTGTTCTGAAATGACCGTCCGGCTGCAGGTATCGGTCGCAGGACGCAAAGACTCCAAGGTGTCGGAAACGGAGGAGGGAGAAATCATGGCGAGAGTGCTTGAGCGGTGAGGCGACTGCGAGCTGGCTGTACGTCTGCCCCAGAAGGCCATCGCGTCCCCCGATCGAAAATTTCTTTTGCGTTGGAAACGGGGCGTCGATCGGGAAACGCTGAGAGGCTTTTCCTAACCGGCTCTGGGGCGCGAAGGATCTCGGCTTTTTTCATCGCCCCAGAGTGCCCGGAAACCGTCCGGGAAAGAATAGGGTGATGTACTACGGGTGTTCACCCAAGCCGTGAAGGAATATTGTAGCCGGGGTCGTTGACCCCGGCCCGGCCTCAACCCATTCGACAAGCCCCTCGACAGGCTCGGGGCCTTGAGCTTGTCGAAACGGCTCAGGGCCCGAGCCTGTCGAGGGGCGAGGCCGGCTACAAATGAGTGTGCCAGATTAAATCGACGGGTAGGACTAGTCCCCATCGCAAAAGGTCCGCCCAAGCTGTAGCATCGCCTAAATCCCAACTGCAAAGGCACTTTTTGCTTTCACGTTGGGCAGCGAATGGAAACGAAAATAAATACCATGAACATACTCGAAATCAAAGGCGACTGGAACATCACCAAAGGCAAGTTGAAGCAGAAGTGGGGCAACCTCACGAATAGCGATCTCAGATACGCCGATGGCAAATACGATGAATTGCTTGGCCGGATCCAGAAGCGCACCGGTGAATCACGTGAAGCGGTCGAAAAGGCGCTCCAGGATTCCTCCTGCGGCGGCATCTGAGGGGGCGTTCCGAGCTATGGATGTGCGAATATCGGGAGAACTTAAGATGAAAGATCCCGTCTATAAACTCATCGAGCTTACCGGCACCTCGACTGCTTCCGTCGAGGATGCTGTTGCCCAGTCAATTAAACGCGCGCACAAAACCATCAAGAACCTGCGCTGGTTCCAGGTGGTCGAAACGCGCGGCAACATTGACAAGGGAAAGGTGCACCACTGGCAGGTGACCATTAAAGTCGGTTTCGCCGTGGAGAATTGAAAGCCATTCACGGTTAAATTGCATGGCTTGGTAATATCAGCCAGCCTTCGCGTCATTTGGCGGCAGGGGAATGTTCACCTCAATTTCCGTGCCGGCGCGAGCACCGGATTTGACCTTGATGGTGCCGCCTACATAGGTCGCCCGCTCGCGCATGCTGATCAGGCTAATGGAGCCATTTCCATTGCGTTTGGTTAGGCGATGATCCGGGTCGAACCCGATTCCGTCATCGTTGATCACCAACTGAATGAAGGAGCCTTGTTGTCTCAAGCACACGGTAACATTGCTGGCATGGGCGTGCTGATCCACATTCTTCAAGGCTTCCTGGAAAATGCGGTAGAGCGTCAATTCGGTGTCGGCGGGCAGCCGCGTGGTCAATTGAATGTCGGCCAGCTTGACGGGAATGCCGGTTCGATCCGTGAACTCCTTGCTGGCTTCGTGCAGGGCCGCGGCCAGGCCAAGATCGTCCAATACACTGGGCCGCAGGTTGCGCGAGATGCGCTGCACTTCCTCGGCCGTCGTGCCGAGCATTTTGTGAAGTTTCATCGCTTCTTTTTTGGCCGGCCCGTCGCGCACGGAAAGTTTGCCGGCCAGCGCCTGGCTGCGAAAAATGACGGCGCAGAGCAGCTGGGTGATGTGGTCATGCAATTCAAGGGCCACTCGCCCGCGCTCGGCCTCCTGTACTTGCACCAGGCGATGGGAAAACGCCCGTAACATCTCTTCGGTACGCCGGGCTTCCGTCATGTCCGTCACCACCATGGCAACGGTCGCGTGGTCGGGATTATTTTTTGACAGTTGCCGAATGGAAATTTGCACCGGCAGGCACGAACCATCGCCGACATTCAGCCGTACTTGGATTTTAGAGCCGAATTGGCCGGCGCGTTTCATAAGTGGCCGGAGCGTTGCGCGGTCTTCAGCGGAGAGAAAGCGGCGAAGGGAACTGCCCACCACCTGCTCCAGCGGGCACTTGACCATCCTGGCGAAGCATTGGTTTGCGTAGAGAATCGTTTTTTCCGCCGTCAACGTCAAAGCCCCTTCGTTAATGGATTCAATGAGCACGCGGTAGGCGTACTCGGCGCCTTGCAGCGTGAATACTTTCGGGCCTTCTTTGCCCGCGACCACAACCGCATCCACTTCGCCGGTGCGAATGGCGCGGAGCGTTTCCTCCGCTTCGGCCAGGCGCACGCGCAATTCGGTGAGTTCGTGGGATGGCTCGTGGTGGAAAAGGGGTTGTCTCCGGGCAGTTTTCAAAGCGTGGTTTTATCCTTGGTATCCAAATTCAACCCAACGAACAGACCGACGGTGTTCGACAGGTTGCCGATGAGCCGGCGCACCGGCCGTGGGAATTCCCTGACCAGCGTCGGGGTCGCGACGATCTGGCCGTCGCGCGCCAGAATGGGCTGCTGATAGACATCAATCACTTCCAGTTCGAAGTTCCCCTTGAATTCGTCTTCGCACAGTTGACGGGCGCGCAGGACGGCTTGGCGCGACCGGTCGGTGGCCCCCGCCACATACAGTCGCAGGACGCATTTGCTGGTGGGCGCGATGGCCAGGGCTTTTTCAAAAGCCTTGGTCGCCCGGTTGGTTTTAGTTTTTTTCACGGGCGTTAGGCTCGGTTACTCGGGGGGGGACTGGACGTAAGTCCAGTCCGACCAGCACGCGCTCGGTGTCGGACAGGTCGCCAATGATTTTTCGCACGGGTTGGGGTAACTTGCGCACCAGGGTGGGAAGGGCCAGGATTTGATCGCCTTTGGAAAGTTGGGGCTGCTCCAACAAATCAATCACCTCGATGCAATAGCGGCCGCTGAGATGGTTTTCGCAAATCTTCTTGAGGTTCGAAAACGCCGCCAACGATTTGGGCGTCTGGCCGGCCACGTAAAGGCGCAGTTGCCAGAGCTTGTCTGACCGGGAGTGGGACTTTGGTTGTCTCATTGTACGGTTCTTATCGCTGGCCGTTCAATCTGGGTTTGGTCCGCGCACTGGTCGCCACCGAACCATCGGCCTGGCGCAAGCGGCCTGAGGCTGCCCGCTCGGTGGTCAGTGTGACTGCCCGCGTTCCGACTTGTTCATCAACGCGCCGCAGTTCCATGGTCTCAATTTTGTAATCGGCGCGCAGCCCGCTGATTTGCCGTTCGATCGCTTCGCGTTTGTGCTCCAGTTCGCGCTTGCGACGGGCGGCTTCCTGCCGGCTGGCCAGGATGGCGGCTTTCTCCAGGGAATTTTGCGCGACGCGGGCCGAGCCGGTCAACACGCCGCTGGGACCGATATAGGCGTCCACGAGGTCAATGCCCCGGCCTGAAATCATGAATTCGCGGATCTGGTTCGAGTGCGCCATGCCGCGCGCTTTGAGCACATAAAGCGTGCGATTGCGTTCGCCGTTTCCTTCCAAATCCTGCAACAACAGCCAGGAGTCCATGAGCGAGGACATGGCCATTTCACTTTGTCGCAGCGCGTGGTCGCCGTGCGTCAGGCTGGTGAAGAGCGAGGTGACTTTTCCGCCCTTCAGAAAATCAATCAGTCGCGTCACCATCGCCTTGGTTTCGTAGTCAGCGCCCGCGGCCAGCAGGCTGGTAATCGGGTCCACGATGACAACGGCGGGTTTAAACGCGGTGATCTCCTTGAACATCGTGGCCAGGTGCATTTCCAGGCCGTAGAGCGAAGGTCGCGCCGAGTGAAACCGCAGCAGGTCGCGTTTTACCAGCGGCTCCATGCGCAACCCGATGGAATGCAGGTTGCGGATGATTTGGTTGGGCGACTCCTCAAATGAGAAAAAGAGGACGCGTTCCCCGCGCAGGGCGGCGGCTTGGGCAAAGTTGGCGGCGACAATGGTCTTGCCGGTGCCGGGCGTGCCCGTGAGCAGGATGCTGCTGCCGCGAAAAAATCCCCGCCCGCCCAGCATCGCGTCGAGCCGCGAGATGCCGGTGGGAACCCGTTCGTTCGACACATTGTGATTCAGCGCCAGTGACGTGATGGGCAGCACGCTTATGCCCTCGGCGCCGATGAGGAAGGGAAATTCGTTGGTGCCGTGCAACGCGCCGCGATATTTTACCACCCGCATATGCCGCGTGGCAATCTGGTCATTGACGCGATGGTCGAGCAGGATGACGCAGTCGGACACGTATTCTTCCAACCCGTGGCGCGTCAATTGTTCGCGCCCGCGCTCGGCCGTGATGACGGCCGTCACCCCTTTGTCCTTGAGCCAGCGGAAAAGCCGGCGCAATTCGGCGCGCAGGATGGCTTCGTTCGGCAGGCCGGCAAACAGCGCCTCGATCGTGTCCAGCACCACGCGCTTGGCGCCAATGGAATCGATCGCGTGATTGAGCCGGACGAACAATCCTTCCAGGTCATATTCGCCGGTCTCGTGGATTTCGCTGCGTTCGATGTGGACGTAGTCGATGGCAATTTTTTTGCGCCGGACCAAGGCCTCGAGGTCAAATCCAAGGGAAGAGCTGTTCGCCTTCAACTCTGCATCCGTTTCCTCGAAAGACATGAACACGCCCGGCTCGCCGAATTGCGCCGCACCGCGAACGAGAAATTCCGCGGCAAACAGCGTCTTGCCGCAACCAGCGCCGCCGCACACCAGCGTGGGCCGCCCGCGCGGTAATCCGCCGCCGGTAATTTCATCGAGACCACTAATGCCCGTGGGACACTTGGGCAAACCAACGGTCATAGGGAGGGGTTTTGAGCCGTTGCTTTTAATTAAAAAACGATTTTTTATAGTGCGGATATAAAAACAAATATTAGGATTCTGTTTTATGGGGTCTCCACCTACCTTTCCTGTAAAGTCATTGGTGTGCGAAGAAGCGGCTCTCGCAAAATTCTTGCTTAACGTTTTTCGATTTAGATCGGCATCGGGGTGTCGCAGAAAGGAAATCTACCTCCTGGCAAGTGCGACCGCCTCGGCTGGAAAATAAGTTTGTCGGTTTCGATAACTGGCTTCTTCCGCATCATGAACCATGATTTTGTATATATCGGGAATGGCGGTTACATCCGTGGGGATGTCCGGCTGGTTGCTCAGCAGCGCGGCGTAGCTGTGCGGCGCCGCGGGATGGTAGCCGTGCATGGCGCGGATGGGGCGCTCGCCCATGTGGCTCGGCACGATCAAAACGCCTTCATCCATCAGGAAAATCATCTCTCCGAAATAGCGGTCGGGAAACAGGGTCCCAAGTTTCTTCAATTCGGCATCGGGCAGGACCCGCCCTTGCGGGACTTGCGCCAGGCACGCGGTGATTTCGCTCCGCGCGCGCTGGTTCAAAAACCAGAAACGCGCCATCGTTGAATCGTAAACGACCACGTAATCGACGCCGATTTCGAGCCCGAGCTTGTTAATTGGCGCCTGGAGATCCACGTGCACGTCGCAATTGGCCATGCCGTGATCGCTGAAAATGTAGAGTTTGACCTCGGAGTAATGTTGGTACGCCGTGGCCAGCAGTTCATCCAGCCATTGCTCGTAGCCCCGGAGCTTTGGGGGAATGGCCGGTGAGTCGTTGCCGACGCGGTGCAGCAATCCGTCCAATGCCGGCAAGTAAAGAAAAGCGAAATCGATATTCTCCTTTGCGATATCCTGCGATAAAGCGTCCAGGTTCTCCCGTTCGCCTTTCGTCGGATCGCTGACGTGATAGGGAACGTGGCGGGACTTCAGGTGATCGAAAATATTCGGCCCGCGGTTGAGCCCGCCGGGCTGCAACGGATTTTTTTTCTCCGTGAAATCGAAGAGGGAGATATGACGGAACGGAACATTGTAGAGGTCGAAGTAACCGCGGAATTTCAATCGCGCCTTGACGAAGAGCGAAAGCCACCGGCGGAAACGGCGGCGGCTGGTGATCGCCTTGGGCAGCCAGCGCAGCGCCTTCAAGCCCTTGAAGGGCGAGTGGGCGGGATCGTAAACGAAATAACACCAGTTGCGATGCTCGACCGGCCAGCGGCCGGAGAGAATCGAGGGAATGCAGGCCGAGCTGAAGCCGAAGACGGACTCGAGCTTGCGGCGGTAGGGCGCGAAGGCGAGGGCGAAGGGATCATCCTTGATGATTTCCCAGCCGCACGCATCGACAAAAACGAACAAAGGCAGGACGGTTTTCATGAAAGTGTATTCTAGTGCGCCGGGATAAAGGACGGGATGGTGGCGAGCCGCTTGATCGCAGGTTTTGGCAGGCCGGGCCACGCGGGCTCTGCCCGGTCGATTTGGAAAAGCTGATACACCTGCGTCAGCTCGAGCAATTGTCGGACGTTCGGTGCAGGATTCAACAGCCGCAAGCTGATGCCCCGGGTGGCGGCGTTGCGATGCAAGCCGCAAAGCGTGGCCAGCCCGCAACTGTCGACAAATCGCGTATGGGAAAGATCGATCTCGATGACTGAAAGCGAGGGCGAGAAAGCGGCGTGAATATCTTTCCGAAACTGGATTGAATTGTCCGCACTGAGCTCGCCGAGCTCGGTGATGCGCATTTTGACGCCGTCGTTCTCGATTTTCATCAGTCCAGGCCACACCTCGGGGCGGATCGCGGTGAGCCGCTGGCTCAGCGAGCTGAGCCAGAATGCATCCGGCACGCGCAGGCACGAGTTGGTGGTCCAATTGATCAGGGTATGGCCGTGGGCGATGGAGTTTTCGATGCGGGTTTTCGTGCCGACAAAAGTGGCCGGCCCGACCACGCTTTGCACCACGTGCGCGCCTGCGGCCACGACCACGCCATCCTCGAGGATCGCGCCGGGGCCGATCACGGCGGCGCCTTTGACCCACGCATAGTCCCCGAGCCAGCACGGGGCCAGTAATTGGGCCGCGGGGTCGATGCGCGCGCGCAGTCCAACCCAAATCCCGGGCTGAACTTCGCATTGCCCGATCCGCTCGATCGCTTGCGTCCTCGGCATCCAGGCCTGGAGCCCGGCGAACCAGGCGGCGTAGCTTTGAAAGATATGAATTCCCGGCCGGCCGGGCAGATGATCCATCAGCACGACGACCTCGGGCAACACGTTCGAATGAGTGCCATGTTTTTCGATCGCCTGCTCGAAGTTGAGCTCGTTTTTTTCCGCCGTGACCGAGATGGGCAGCCCCCAGCGCGTGCCATCGCCCACCAGGGCCCTGACCTGGGCGGGCCGGTCGGAAGCCGCGATCAAGATTTCGCGGACGCCGAGTGTGACGAAATACTCGATCCAATATTCAACGAGAGATTTGCCCAGCAACGGCGCCACGACCAACGGACATGACTCGGCTAGGAGCGCGACCGCGGGTCGCCGGCCTGGGCAGATGAGAAGAGCTTTGGTTTTCATTAATTAGTAGGCTCCGCTGCCCGACGCGACGGCCGGAATGGTTCGAGCAAGGATCTTGATGTCCTGCCAGATGGTCTGGGTTTCGATGTAACGCACATCGAGTTTGACCTGCCCGGGAAAATCGATCTCGGCGCGGCCGCTGATCTGCCAGATGCAGGTGATGCCGGGCAACGCGTCCAGCCGGCGCCGGTCGGCGAGCGAGTAAAGCGCAACCTCGCGTGGCAGTGGCGGGCGCGGGCCGACGAGCGACATGTCGCCGATGAGGACATTGAAGAACTGGGGCAGTTCATCGAAGGAAAATTTCCGCAGCCATTTGCCGACTAGGGTGATTCTCGGGTCATTCTTGATCTTAAAAGTGATGCCGTGGCTGTGGTGGTTCGTGGCGAGCAGTTCCTTCAGCCGTTTTTCGGCGTCATGGTGCATCGAGCGAAACTTATACATTTTAAACTGCCGGCCGAACCGTCCGACCCGAGTTTGGGCGAAGATCGCCGGACTGCCGTCTTCACACCGGATCGCGATCATGATCAGAAGTAAAAGCGGACTGAGCAGCACAAGCGCACAGAAACTGCCGATCACATCGAGCGCGCGCTTGGCGAAGGTGGCCTCACCGAGGAAGCGCCGCCAGGCGAGGCGTTGCCAGCGCAAACGGGCGTGCTGACGCCAGTAGCCCCACGATGTTTGAAACGAGGAGACGTGCTGGAAGAGTTGTTGCTCGAGAGTTTGGTCAGGTGGTGTGGTCATGGCATTCCAAAAGAGTGAGGAGCTGGCTGTGAAACGGGATGCGCATCCACGATTGAAGCGGCGAAGCGGCGGTGAGCAGGGCCCAGAGGCGATTGCCGAGGTGGAGGATGTCTATTTTCCTGAAAGGTTGTGACAGGATCAGGTCAGCCCACTTTTGCTGGGGCTCGACATAACGCGCATGCATCGGGGCCACGGTGCTCCGAAACTGGCGCTTCACGGTGTCGGGGCTGCGCCCGCGCTCCGCGACGTCGCGGAGCAGGCGCCGGTGCAAGCGGAGCTCCGGCGGGCAATCGAGATAAATTTTGAGATCGAACATTTGCCGCACAGGTGCGCGCACCAACAGCGAAAGGCCTTCCACCAACACCAGCGGCTTGGGCTGCCACTGGGTGGTGGCTGGCAGCCGGCGGTGGGTGGCAAAGTCATAACGCGGCACCTGGGTGGCGCGGCCGGCCTGGCAATCGCGCAGAGTCCGTTCCGCACGGTCCCAGTCAATCGCGAGCGGTGAATCAAAGTTCAGGCTTTCGCGTCGGCTCGGGGCAAGATGGGAGCGATCGTGGTAAAAGTTATCCATCGAGAGATGGCATGATTGCTCACCGAGAAGCCGCCCGAGGCGCTCGACCAGCCAGCCTTTGCCGGCACCGCTGCCGCCGACAATGGCGACGAGATGATTTGAGCACAGGGTATTCATTGCATGACGAGGCTGGGCTGCCTGTCTGCGACGCGGGCAAACAACATTTCCAATCCATGAACGTAGCTCGTGAAGCTGAAGCGATCGTTGGCCAGCCGGCGGCCGCGTTCGCCCAAGGTGCGGGCGAGCAATTTATTCTGGAGCAGCCCTTCGAGGCGACGGGCATACTCCGCACGATCCATCCACGGCACGAGGTACCCGTTCACGCCGTCAATCAGCCATTCATTGATGCCGCCGGCATCGAATCCGACGACCGGCAATCCGCACCGCATGGCCTCCAGGCCCACCGCACCAAACGGCTCCGGCCAGATTGAGCTGATGACCGCGACTGAACTATCGCGGTAGTAGCGCCTGATTTCAGGCTGGGGGATGAACCCCGTAAAATGCACCCGGTCCTGCAGGCCGAGCTGGTGACTGAGGCTTTCGCAGTGCGCGCGATGATTGCCATCGCCGATAATCACGGCCTCAAACGGTGTCGTGAGCAGCGCCAACGACTCCAGCAGCACGTCCACGCCCTTCCCGCGAAGGATTTGCCCTGCATAGACGATGAGATTTCGTTCGCTGAATGAACTTTGAAATGCCACGTCGGCCGGCTGCGGCACGGGCGCATGAACCGCGATCCGATCGATCAAGAAGCCGTTGCGAAATAATTCAGTCTTCATGTAGCGAGTGGCGACGACCAGGCATTCAAATTTTTTATTAAGGGCGATTTCACGGCGCTTGGCCGTGTAACTGACCCACTTGAAAGGCAGCCCCGGCCCGGAATTGCGGGCCACACTGGCACCACAGGGAAACACGCACCAGGCTGACGTCGCGCGCGTGCAGATTTGCCGGGTGAGCGGATTATATTTGTAGCTGCGCATGCAGGTGAGGTCATGGTCGTGGACCATCCGCACCACCGGCACCGCACAGTCCGTCAGCGCCTTCACCATGGCGAGATCCGCCATTTTATGCAGAAAAATGATGTCCGGCTGAAATTGGTTGAGGACGGACTCGAGACGAGACACGCCATTCGGCCCGGAATACGGGTAGCAAAAATCGAACGTCTCCCGCCAGGCGTCCGCTTGTTTTCCGGTGCCCGGACCGTGAAGCAGGCTCACTTCGTGGCCGTGCCGGCGCAATTCCCCCGCCGTGGCGAGAATGTTGACCTCGGCGCCTCCTAGCGCGCCAAACCGCTCATGCATGAACAGCACTTTCATGATCGGGTCCCCGGCGTGGATGATGTCGTGTTGTGCATGGCTGATTGTTACGCAAAGGTAACAGTACGCGGTTAAACGCATGAGTGGGTTTCGACCCAAAACGGCCTCCACAGAGAACCCAAGTTTCGGGGCGGAATGAGCAAAACGCGCCAAAAAGGTAGGCCTTTGCCGCAGGACATTTGCGGTGCTTATCGGGGCGCCGGAAATGTTTGATTCACGAGCTAAATACCCGGCCGGATCATTGCCATCGTCTCCTCCGAGGGTGGGTGAAGACCTACTCGACTGCGCCTCCAATAGACGTTATGAACAAGCGAATTAATGGCAGTTAGGTGGATGACTGCTCGCGATACAAAATACATAACGACAACCGAGCCAAAGCCAACAGACCGCCATGAAAAATAATAACGGTTGTGAAGTCCGTGAGATCACACCGGAGGTTAATTTTTGCCATCGCATAAATCGATCGCGCGCGAAGCTCGTCAGCCATTATCGGCGTGCCCTTCGCGAATATCTTGGGCACAGGGACAAGACGCGCCTGCAGGCCGCCCATGAATTGGGCTGCATCGCCATGCGCAGCGGCATGGGCGTGTTCGACCTGGCCCGCTTGCATGGAGAGACCCTGGCCCAAGCAATGACTTGTGATGGGAGCCGCAGGGACGCGGCGCAACAGGCCGAAGCAGCGGAAACTTTCCTGCTGGAGGCATTGTCGCCCTTTGAAACTGCCCGGCGAGGACTTCCGGAGGCCTATGTCCGTTTGGGACAGCTCAACGAAATGCTGGAGCAACGAAACAAGACACTGGTGCAGATCACCGCCCGGCAACACCCGGTCGAGAAGGCTTTGCGGATCAGCAAGGAACGTTGTTTGAAGTTATTCCAAAAGGCGCGGTCCATGAAGAAGGACATCCAGCAACATTCGGCCAAGATGGTCATGGCCCGGGAAGAAGAGCGCAAGCGGATCAGCCGCGAGCTGCACGACGAGATCGGCCAGATCCTCGCCACCGTGAACGTCGGCCTGGGCATGTTAAAAAAACAGGCCGGCCATGACCGGTCATTTCAGAAACGGGTGGCCGCCACCCAGAAGCTGCTGGAACAGAGCATGGAATCGGTTCATCGGTTCGCCCGGGAATTGCGTCCTGAGATGCTCGACCATTTCGGACCTTACGAGGCGATTCGCTCGTATGTGCGTGCGTTTGCCGAACGGACGGGCATTGCCGCGACCATTCAATCGAAGGCGGACCTCGCCGGTCTCGATAGCGAGCAGGAGCTGGTGTTGTTTCGCGTCGCTCAGGAAAGCATCACTAATGTTTTCAAGCACGCGCACGCGACCCGGATCGACATCCAGTTTCACCGCTATCCCCAGGGAATCTGCATGGAAATCCAGGACAACGGCCGGTCGTTTTCCGTCAAAGACAGGCTCGGTAAAAAAGGAGAAAAACGGCTCGGGTTGCTGGGCATGCAGGAACGAGTCCAGCTCGTGCGCGGCGAATTCTCCATCGAGTCTGCACCCGGCAGCGGAACGAAGGTGCGAGTGCGTTTTCCCCTTGGGCGGAAGAACGGCGTCGCCCTGAACGGAAATGGGCACAAGGCATGCTCGCATGAATCCATCCCCATCGTTTTGTCAAAAAACATTCTATGAAAAAAATAACCATCCTCTTGGTGGATGACCACACGGTGCTGCGGCAGGGGCTGCGCGCGTTGCTGCAGACCGAGCCTGATATGGAGATTGTGGGCGAGGCGGAAAACGGACGCCAGGCCGTGCAAATGGCCGCAAAATTGGCGCCCGATGTCGTGGTCATGGATATTGCCATGCCACAGCTCAACGGGCTCGAGGCGACCCACCAGATCTGCAAGGAAGCGCCGCTGACCAAAGTGCTCATCCTCTCGTCTTATGGCGACGACGAGTATGTGCGCCGATTGACCGAGGCGGGTGCGGTCGGTTATCTCATCAAGCAGACCATGGCCAACGATCTCATCAAGGCCATCCGGGAAGCGCACAAGGGAAATGCTTACTTCAGCCCTTCCATTGCCAAACGACTGCTGGATCATTATCGGGAATCGTTTCTCAAGGGAGGCAAGCCGCTCACCCAAAAGTTCACCGAACGCCTCACATCCCGGGAGAGGGAAGTGCTCCAACTGGTGGCCGAGGGAAAAGGCAACAAGCAGATGGCTTCCGACCTGTGCATCAGCATAAAAACCGTGGAGAAACACCGGCAGCAGGCGATGAACAAGCTCAACATTCACGACGTAGCCGGGCTGACGCGCTATGCCATCGCCCAAGGCATCATCGAGAGCTCGCCCAGACTGGTCTGAGTTAGAGCGGTTTTAAAATCAGTGTAGCCACGAAGGATCACATCCGCCTTCGCCAAGGCTTCGGCGGACAAGAAGAACACAGAGAACGACCTTTCTTTGAGCTCTATGTGATCTTTAGTGGCAAAAAATCCGGCTGATTGAGAGAACGATAACGAGTAAGAGAACGAGAACGATTTGTATATCAGGAATGCCAGGCAGTAGGGTTCCACCTACTGGAATGACAGCGCGGTGACGGCTGCGTGGCCTTCTCCTTTAGGGGCAAGAGCCTACTACGGGCGAGGACACTTTCCGGTTACGGTGTCGCATGTTATTCCGCTGCCCGCCTTTTTCTTTTGGTCATTCAACATCGCCAGTCACCGCGGCGGTGACAGACAAAAAAATTCGCGGAGGCGCGGTGGCAAAATGGTGGCGAAGCGTGGCGGGCGTTTGCGTGGTCGCGGCGTGCGCGGCATCGGCCGAGGCCACGACGTTTGCGGACCAGGACATCGGCACGGTGGCCGCCGCCGGCAGCGTAACGGTATCCTCCGGCACGTACACGGTCAATGCCTCGGGCGCGGATATCTGGGGCAACGCCGACGCCTTCCATTTCATGTACCAGGCATGGACGGGCGACGGGATTTTTGTCACTCGCGTCACCGGGATGACCAATACCAATCCCTGGGCGAAAGCCGGGCTGATGATCCGGCAGGACCTCACCCCGGGCTCCCCGTATATGTTTTTGTGCACAAATCCCGCGCATGCCGACGCCACGTTTTTTCGGCTCCGGCCCGGAGGCCCGAGCACCTACTACAATTACCAGTCGGCCTTACTCTACTCGCCGGTCTGGTTGAAACTCGTTCGCGCTGGCGACGTCATGACGTCCTATTTTTCCGCCGATGGATTGGTTTGGCAGCTGTTTGGGATCTCCACGGTGGCGATGCCGGCGACGGTTTACGTGGGCGTGGCCGTAACCAGCCATGCTGATGGCACCCTCTGTACCACGACCTTCGACCATCTGAATCTCGCCGATGCCCCGCCGAGCGGGCTCACCGCGGCCGCCCGCTCGTCCAGCGAGATTGACCTGGCGTGGAGCGACAATTCTGCCCGGGAAACCGGCTTCGAAATCGAGCGTTCCACGGACAATATCAATTTCTCCCTGGTCTCGACGACCAGCACGAATGCGATTAATTTTGCCGACTCGGGCGCGGCGCCGTTGACCACCTATTATTATCGCGTGCGATACGCGTCGGCGAACGGGCCGTCGACTTATACCAACATGGCATCTGCGACGACCACCGCGGTTGCCCCCGCGGGCTGGACCAGCTCGGACATCGACGTGCCATCTGTGCCGGGCCAGATCACGTCGTCGGGGGGCATCTTCACTGTGCAGGGATCTGGCACGGGAGTCGGAGGCATTAATTTTGTCCATCCCCAAGACGATGCCACCCGCGATTTGGGTTACACGGTCATTGGGGCGATTGACCAGTTTCAGCTGGCCTCAAAACCCTGGTCGAAAGATGGCGAGCTGATCGCGCGCGTCACGAGCCTCAGCGGGCCGGCGGGCTCGGAAGCCGGCATCATGTTGCGCAGCGACCTGACGGTTTCTGCGTTAAACGTCTTTCTCGCCGTGCGCCCGGGCGGCGGACTTACCTTCATGACCCGGTCTGGAATATACTCATTCCCCGATTCCCGGTTTGTGAACACGACCAGCACCATAACGAGCAGTGCTTCGGGCTACCCGCTGCCGCTGTGGCTTCGGTTGGTGCGCAGTTCCGGAACCTTTACCGCGTATGAGTCGGCAGACGGCACCAGTTGGACGCAGGTGGGTTCAGTTGCATTCACCATGCCGACCAACATAATTGCCGGGTTGGCCGTCTCCAGCACGAAGGACGGCTCTTACGCCTTCGGCACGTTTGACAACGTCGTGATCAATTACGGCCAGGCGCCCGCTATCCCAGCCGCGCCCACCGGACTGATTGCCACTATCCCATTTCCATCCTCCGTTGCACTTAATTGGACCTATAATCCATCCTCGAACATAAACGGATTCGAGATTCAGCGATCCGTTGATAATATAACTTTCACCACGATCGCGACGATCGGGAACTATCTCGTATATGAGGATCGCGGCCTGAGTCCCTCGACGACCTACTATTACCGGGTGCGAGCCTTCCTGGAATCCAGCGAGTCGGCTTTTACCAATACGGCCAGTATCAACCTCCAATTCGCCAGCGACCTCTCTGGCACCCTCGACATCGGCACCGTGGGGGCGGCCGGTTCGGCCAGCCTGGATGGGGGAGTTTACACTTTGAATGGTTCGGGTGCGGATATCTGGGGAACCGCAGATGCATTTTATTTTAATTACGAGGAGTGGGATGGCGACGGCACATTTACGGCCCGGCTGACCGGCCTGACCAATACGAATGGCTGGGCGAAAGCGGGCATCATGATCCGTGAAAATAACTCAGCCGGCGCCCGCTACGTGGCAATTTTCGGCAGCCCGACTGGCAACGCGGCGCAACAGTTTCGGGCTCAGACCGACGGTTCGAGCAATTTTACCATCTCGGTATACGAGGCATCTCCCATGTGGCTGCGATTGGTACGCAGTGGCAATGTATTCCAGACCTTCCAGTCGGCCGACGGGATCACCTGGACCGCCGTCTGGACAAGCGTGACGCTCAATCTTGGCCCCTTGGTGGATATCGGCTTCGCCGTGACCAGCCACAACGACGGAACCATTGCCACCGCCACCTTTGACCATGTCAGTTTCGCTAGCAGTGCGCCACCGCCTCCGTCGCAAGTCGCAGCGCCGACCTTTAGCCCCGCGGCCGGCACCTATACGAGCGCACAGACTGTGACGATCGCCTCGGCAACCAGCGGCGCGTCCATCCGTTACACCGTAAATGGCAATGCGCCGACCTCGACCACGGGCACGATTTACTCCGGCCCGGTCAACATCAGCAGCACCGCGACGCTGAATGCGATCGCCTACGAGAGCGGCTTCGCAGACAGCACGGTAACGTCCGGCATCTACACCATCAGTTCTCCTCCTCCGCAGGTCGCCACGCCGATCTTTAGCCCGGGTGGTGGCTACTACGGCAGTACTCAGGTGGTGACCATCACTTCGGCGACGAGCGGCGCCACGATCCGTTATACGACCGATGGCAGCACGCCTTCTGAGACTGTAGGCACGCTTTACTCCGGCCCGGTATCCATTGGCCCCACGTTGAATCCGCTTGTACTAAAGGCCATCGCCTACGAAAGCGGCTTTGTCGACAGCACCGTCATTGCCGATGACTACGCCATTGGTGCTCCGCCGCCACCACCGAGCACGTGGGCCGATTCGGATATTGGCAATGTCGGAGTGGCCGGCGGGTTTACTAGCAACGGCGGAAACCTCAACGTCCGTGGATCCGGCGCGGATATCTGGGACAGCGCGGATGCCTTCCATTTTGCCTACCAGCCGTTGCATGGCGACGGCACGATCGTCGCCCAGGTGACCAGCCTCGACAACACCAATGGTTTTGCCAAGGCCGGCGTCATGGTTCGCCAGAGCCTCGCGTCGGATTCGCCCAACGCGTTCGCCTTCCTGACTCCCGGCCAAGGGGCGGCTTTCCAAACCCGTGCCGCTAGCGGTGGTTCGACGACCTTTAACGCCGGCCCATGGTGGGTGTCGCCTCCATACTGGGTGAAACTGGTTCGCAGTGGAAATACGTTCAGCGCCTACACGTCACCTGAAGGCACGACCTGGACTCTGGTCGCGACGCAGGCGGTCGCCATGACGGCCGACGTCTATGTGGGCCTCGCCGTGACCTCGCATGCCAACTCGGTGAGCGCCACCGGTGTTTTCACCAACGTGACAGTCACTGGATCCGGCGCGCCGCCACCACCACCGCCGACGTGGGCCGATTCGGACATTGGCAATGTCGGCGTGGCCGGCGGGTTTGCTCTCAGCGGCGGCACCCTCAGCGTCCACGGATCCGGCGCGGACATCTGGGGCAGCGTCGATGCCTTCCATTTCACCTACCAGCCGTGGCATGGCGACGGCGAGATTCTCGCTCAGGTGGCCAGCCTCGACAACACCAATGCTTTTGCCAAGGCGGGCGTCATGTTTCGCCAGAGCCTCGCGGCGGATTCGCCCAACGCGTTCGTCTTCCTGACTCCCGGCGAAGGCGCGGCTTTCCAAACCCGTGCCGCCGGCGGGGGTGCGACGACCTTTAACGCCGGCCCATGGTGGGTGTCGGCTCCCTACTGGGTAAAACTGGTCCGTAGTGGGAATACGTTCAGCTCCTACGCGTCACCCAATGGCACGACCTGGACGCTGGTCACGACGCAGACAGTCGCGATGTCGGCCGACGTCTATGTGGGCTTCGCCGTGACCTCGCATAACAATTTGGTGAGCGCCACTGCGAACTTCACCGACTTCATGGTCGATGTTCCGTAGGCATCACATGGCATCTTCCTTCTGAACCAAATCATATGGGGTGTCCGTCCATCCGGGTGGGAGGTGTTTACCCACTCAACGTCTGCCGCGAAGCCCGTTAGACTGTTAATCATGACGCCCGCCTGCACTGCGGAAGAAAGTACGACCGACACCCGCGAGGAGGTGCGGCCCGTTCGCTTTTCACTGGGCATCATGGCCTGGAACGAAGAAGCGTCGATCCGGCAAACCTTGGAGTCGCTGTTTCGGCAGTCGGTTTTCCAGAAATTGGCGCTGCGCCACGAGCGCTGTGAACTTTTTTGCCTGGCCAACGGTTGCACCGACGGAACGGTGGCCCTGGCGAGCGAACTCTTTCAGCAGTTAACGCGGGAGCATCCGTATGGGCAGGTCATCACGGCGCGGGTCGTGGACATTCCCGAGCCAGGCCGCAACAATGCGTGGAATCGTTTCGTGCATGAATTTTCCGCGCCGGAAACACGGTTCATTTATTTGATGGATGCGGACATCGTGTTCCATCATCGCGATACGCTCTACAATTTGCTGACCACACTGGAATGGGATCCACGGGCCGGTGTTTCGTCCGGTCGGCAGCACAAGAGCATTGAATTTAAAAAGCAGAAATCGCTGCGGGATTGGATTTCGCTCGCGACCTCCAGTATGACCGGGACGCTTGAGGGATGCTTCAGCGGCCAGCTTTATTGCATGCGCGCCCGCATCGCGCGGAATTTATACCTGCCCCGCGATCTCGGCGCCAACGACGACGGTTTTTTCAAAGCGGCGGTTTGCACCAATTTTTTCAGCGAGAAACTGGATGTCAGGCGCGTGGTAATGGCACCCAATGCGGCCCATGTATATGAAGCCTATCTTTCAGTGCCGGAAGTGTTGAACAATCAAAAGCGGCAGATGATCGGGCAGGCCACGGTCCATGTGCTGGTGGAATATCTCAAGACCCTGCCACCCGAAGAACGCGCAAACCTGGCGGAGACGCTGGAGCAACGCGAACGAACCGATCCGGAATGGCTGAGGAAGCTCCTCGACCAGCATCTGGCACACGTGCGCTTTTTCTGGAGGCTTTTCCCTGGCATCCTGACGTTTCGATTTCGGCGTCTCTGGAAGCTGAAAGGGATACGCAAGCTCACCCATTTCCCGGCCGCCATCGTGGGCCTGGCCGTTACCTTGATCGCCTGTGCCCGTGCGTTCGAGTTCTTGAAAAAAGGTCAGACCTATTATTGGCCGAAGGCGGGGCGACAGGCGATATCGGGCGCGTGTGTGCCGAGCGCAAAATAAGAAATCCACAATGTCAGGATCATTTACCCTTTCAGTCCGCGCTTTCTACCCCGTTAGCCCAATCAGCTCTATCTCGTTGTGCCATGACCATTACCGGCTCAGCTTTATTTATCATGCTGGTGCTTTTGCCAGAGGTTTTAGCCCTGGCCTTGCTCAATCTCTTGGTGCGCTTTTGCTTCTCGCCGGTCCGGATGTCGCCATTTCTTTGGGTCTGCGGGGCTCAGATTGCTCTCTCGGCCTTTCTTCTCGTGACCAACGCGCGAACGCTGCCAGGCCCGTTCATTTCCATTAGCACGGATATTTTTCCGGCTCTCGGTTCGCTAATTATGTTCGCGGTGGTATCGCGAACATTCTGGCGAAGTCATACCGCCGAGCGGGTTGGGCTGGCCCTTGTGGCCTTCGCTTCGGTCGCCATCATTGCACTCGTGGTGCTCGACGTGCAGCCGTTTTGGGCCGGGCCCTTCGGCCATACCAGATTGGTTGGATTTTAATTGCCCGCCGAAGCTTTGCCCGCGACATCCCAGGCGGCGCGGCCATTGAAGAGCGCGAAGCCCATGCCATTGACGATTCGGCCTTCGAGGCCGACCGCACTGGCTGGCACTGTAAGTCGCACCCAGTGCCCGGCGGCTGGCAACGGACCCGCGCGATAACGTCCTGCCGTGCCGTGAGTGCCCCACGCGATGGCGTTGTCACCCCAAAAAGCGCGGTGCTCCACGGATCCATTGCTATCGGTCCACATGAGCATGACTTCGGTGGAGGGATGGTCAGGATCGAGGTACACGTAGGCGAAGAGCTTGTCGCCCTTATCGATGACGAGGGTGGCGGTGGTTTTGTCGAACGAGTGGCCGTGGGGACCATCGGCGATATTCGACTGATGAACCGCCGGTGCGGAGTAGGGCGTGGGATTGCTGGTGGCCCAGGTCCAGGCGTCGCCGCCGTTGGCACTGGTCACAGCCCCGGCGGGCAGGACGCCGTTCACCCAATTGATGACCGGGCTGTTGGCGATGAAGGTGTTGGTGGCAAAGACGCGGCGACCGTCGGGCCACTCGGCTTCAACCTCGACCCACTGGGAACCGTTGTTTTTCGGCGTGAATGAAAAAGTCGGACCGAAAGCCGGTTCCTGGTCGCGCCCTTCCCAAACGATCTGCGCACCACGCAAGTCGAGTTTGGGTGTTTGCACGCTGAGAGTCACAGGCACCCCGAGCGGAACCACGGTCGGCGGCGTGATGATCTGCGCGGTGCCGGACTTCCATGCTTGGGATTTGGTCGAAGTTTGCGTAACGAGCACACTGAGGGCCAGGAGGCTGCGGGCCTGGTTGACGGTGACAAACTCCGTGGAGACGTTCCATGTGTCGGCCCAGCGATCATAAAATGGATATGGCGAGACGTCGGCTCCATCTGACGGGAAGATCAAGGCGCCCAGTTCACTGCCATAGAGGGACAGATAATCGAAGCGGACCTGGATGTTGCCGATGGGAACGCCGTCAGGCGCGAGCACCCGGCGGCTGTTGCGTGCGTACTGGTTGACGACAATGTGCTGACGCTTGAGGCCGAGGCCGGTGATATACATGACGTTGAGGGGATTGGTACCGCCTTCGTAATTCATGTTGTCCACCAGTGCGTCGATATAATCCGGGTTCGGATTAATCTGATAGGCAACGGCCATGTCGGACGCCTGGTCGAGGGAAAAATACCAGCCGCCCGCGTGAAAGCGCTTGGTCTCTTTGGGGAAACTAGTGGCGTAGGCGTTCTGGTTCGACCAGAGGAGAGCGGCATCGCCAGCGGCGCCGATCTCGGCGTTGCATTTGGCGAGGTAGGCCGGGGCAAGCTGGCTGAGTTGCAGCCGGCCGGTGCGGGCGGCGAAGGCATAGCTGCGGATGGCGCAGCCATACGATTCGGACATGTGGATCCAGCCCCAACGGAACGTACTCGAGTCGGAAGGATCCGGGAAGAATTCGAACAGCTTCACCTCGTACTGCGGGTCGCCGGTGGCGAGGTACATTTCGCACGCGGCCCAGGACAGCTCGTCGTTATCGGTAAAGTCGTCGCCGTAGAAAGTGATTTTCTGGTAGGCGCCGGCCCGGCCGTGTTTGGCAATGGCTTTCATCAGGAACTGCCAGCCGAGGATGGCCTTCTTCAAATACAGCGCGGCGGCCTCGGGGTAGGCCTGCTTGAACTGGGGCGAAGAGGAGCATTGCGCGAGGGCCGCCACCGCCGCGGCCGTGGCCGAGGTGTTCTTGGGCCAGACGACCTGCGTGTCGCCGTCGTCGCCGTTCGTCATCGACACATCGCTCTCATACTCGCGTTCCTTCGGATAAACAATGAAGTAGAACCCGCCGTCGGCGTCCTGCAACTTGGCGATGTAGTCGGCTTCCCACTTGGCTTCCTGCAACAAATCGCTTTTGCCATCGCCGCTTTCGGGAAGGCCGAGGTTGTCGAGCGCCGCGGTGCCGGGGATGGCATCGGCAGTGAACATCAGGTAGTGTACCAGAACGGCGCAGTTGATGGTATATTTGCTGTAGTCGCCGGCGTCGAAATGGCCGCCGGAGACATCAATCTTTCCCTTGTTGACGAAAGGATAAAGCTGGGCGCCCTCGTCCTTGAGCTGAGGTGCGGTTTGGTGTGGGTTGTCTTTGTTGACCACGGCGCTATACGAGGCGATCATCTTCCAGGTGAAAGCATACGCCGACTCCGGCGAAGGCACTTCCGCCGGGGCGGTATGGTCGGCGTCATGGGCGAAACGGGTGAATGGCAGTACGACGGCCATGCCGCTGCGCTGGTGGTAGAGACCAAGCGCGTATGTGCGCATCCAGCCCATCGCAACGCCCTCATCGATCACGAACGGCAGCGAGGCACCGAGGCCCGGCACGACCAGATAATATTTGCCGGGCTTGGTAAAATCGTTGAAATCCGCCTCCAGCACTTCTTGGTAGGGCAGTGGAGTGTAATCGTAGCCAATGTCTTTTCGCAGCACCAACGATCCGCGATATACGGTTGCACCATTTTTGACGTCAACGAGGCTGAACGATTGCGGAGGTGATAAAGTGAGTTCGCCGAGGCTTCCGAGATAATAGCCGACCATGGCCCTTTTGGGAAACGAAGGGACGTAGCCCGTTTGGTTCACATGAATCGCAGGACTGTAACGCAGCGGGTCGGTGGTCGCGATAAAGCGGCACTTGGATTGCCAGAGCGTGCCGGCCGGATTTTTGACCTCCACGGTTTGCGAATCTCCGGTGAAGCTGATCGCCGCGGCCAGATGAAGATAAAGATAATTGCCGAGGCGCAGATCGCGCGAAGCCATCGAGGCGTAGAGCGCGCGACGTTTGAAGCCGATGGCGGTTATGTCGATGGGCCGGCCTCCAACGGTCACCACGAAATCGGTTAAGGCCGGGGAATGAAATTCATAATTGGGCCCCACCAGATTCCACTCGGTGACCGGCGCGGGATCCGGCTCCTTGGTGGTGATCATCGTCAGTTCCAGCACGGACGGTGAAATGATTCTCAAGCCATGATCCCCCGGCACTGGCAATCGCAGGGTGTTGTCGTCGATCAACCCTCCGGCTTGTCCGAACAGCGATGCCGTGAGGAAAAGTGAAGCCACGACACTGAAAACCAAAAAAATACGCACAGCATGGATGATAGGCCCACACCCCGGATTGGTAATGGGGCCATGGCCCCATTTAACCGTGCATGGGTTGTCGGTAAACTCACTTCAGTTGATCTTTCATTGGTGAAGCCAATGTCTCATTGGATCCATACGGTCATGCACCCCTCGGAAGCGTCACCTATCTTTCGGTCCGTCTTAGGCCCATGCTCCAGTAGTTGGCACACCCATAGTGGAAAGGCGGGCGAGGCCCTATACTCTCTGCCTATGAAATATTTCAAATTCAGCTCATTGATTATCTCCGCGCTCATCGCTTTCACCGCGACACAAGGCCGGGCGGACAACTTTGTTACAATAACCCCCACCGGGGCTAACGCCGCCACAGTTGCCAATCGCTGGGCGATCGGCAGCGACATGTCAGGTTTGGGCTACATTGATGGAAACTCTGGATTCCCTGGAGCCACCGCCACAAATTTTTTCACCATCAATGGAGCAGCCATTCCGGCGTTGGGCAATCCCACCGGTTTCACCAGCTACCTCCCGACCGGCGCGGCATCCTCGCAGGCATCCGTTGGCAATTCGCTCACCCCGGACTCCTACTCGGGTCTGACCTATGTCGCCGACAACCTCAGCCTGATCGGGCCGCTGAGTTTTTATGCGATCCACCATCGCATCACTGGTGATTACCTCGCGCTGATCCAGCCCAGCGTCCCGACCGTGTCGGATCAAAAACCCATGTCCGTACCGGGCGGTCCGCTCACGGCAGGGGCAAACGGCTACTTCGCCTTGTCCTACGCAGCCGACAACCCGGGTGGCTGGGGTGCCGAACTTTTTTATTATTTACGGACGAATGGCCTCGGTGAAACGGTTTTCGGCAGCATGATTCCCGCGCTGCTCTCCGGCCCGACGGATCGATGGAATCTTGGCGCAGGCCGTGGATTCACGGACCTGGCCTATACCAGCACCAATGTGGTCGGCATGGGGGCCAGCCAGTTTTTTTATCTCCGGCTGGATCCGATCACACAAACGACGTTTTTTGGCCGGCTGGACCCGCTGACCGGAACGGCGACGGACATCCAAAACCTTGGAGGTGTTTACCGGACACTCGTGTTCACCCCGACGAACGTGGCTTATGGTGCAAATCTTTTCTACAGCATTGGCCAATCGTCCCAAACGATCACCTTCGCTGGGATTTCCGATCATACGGCATGCGATGCTCCATTTACTTTCGTTTACCCTCTGGCCAGTTCGGGCCTGCCCGTGACATTGGCCGTGAGTGGTCCGGCAACAGTTTCTGATGGCAACGTGATAACCCTCACGGGCGTGGTCGGCACCGTCACTTTAACGGCGTCCCAAGCTGGCAATACGATTTTGGCGCCTGCCCCAAATGTCACGCAAAGTTTCGCGGTTGGTACGTGTAAAGGACCGGCACCTGTTTGCCAAAGAATCACCTTCGCCTCGATTCCCAATCATACCGCCTGCGATGTTCCATTCGCTTTCGTTTATCCTCTGGCCAGTTCGGGCCTGCCCGTATTGCTGGCCGTGAGCGGACCGGCGACGATTTCTGGCGACGTAATTACCCTCACGGGCGCGGTCGGCACGGTCACCTTAACGGCGTCCCAAGGGGGTAACCCGAGTTTTTCACCGGCGCCAACGGTCACGCAGAGTTTCGCGGTTGCGGCGTGTGCCTGTGCACAACCGCCCACGACAACATGGTTGTCGGCCGATATCGGCAACGTGGGTATAGCCGGTTCCGACAGCGTTGCAGCAGGGACATTCACCGTCAGTGGTTCCGGGGCGGACATTTGGGACACCATCGATGCCTTCCACTTCGTTTACCAGCCGTTGCATGGCGACGGCGAAATTATTGCGCAGGTGACCAGCCTCGACCAGACCGATGCTTTTGCCAAAGCGGGCGTCATGTTCCGCGAGAGCCCGACGGCCGATTCGCGCAATGCGTTCGCTTTCCTAACTGCCGACGAAGGCGCCGCTTTCCAAACGCGTGCTGACATCGGTGGTGCGACTAACTATACTGAAGGCCCATGGTGGGTCTCTGCTCCCTACTGGGTGAAACTGGTCCGCAGTGGGAATGTGTTTAACGCCTATACATCGGCGGACGGCGCCACATGGGATCTCGTTTCATCTGAAACGGTCGTCATGGCAACCGACCTATATGTCGGTTTAGCGGTCACGGCGCACAATAACTCGACGCTTAATACGGCGACCTTCGCCAATTTCCTGGTCAACTAATTTGAATTTCTGGTACTGTCTCAGTTTGCCATAAACAATTGTAGGTCGGGGTTTATCCCCGACGTGTCGGGCGTAAAGCCCGACCTACAATTTGCAAAATGATGCACTACCGAATTTCTAAATCACAGGGTGCGCGGGGTTGAACCCCGCGCACTCGTGAGGGGTAGTGCTAGTTGCCTGCTGAAGCTTTGCCTGCGACGTCCCATGAGGCGCGTCCGTCGAAGAGGGCAAAGCACATGCCAGTGACGGTGCTGCCTTCGAGTCCGACGGCACTGGCCGGTACGACCAGCCGCACCCACTGACCGGCGGCGGGCAGTGGGCCAGCATAAAACTGACCGGCGGTGCCGTTGGTACCCCAAAGGATCTGGTTGGCACCCCAATAGGCACGGTGTTCCGCTGAACCATCGTTCCAGGTCAGCATCACTTCGCTCGGCACGTTGGCCGGATCGAGGTAAACCCAGGCGAACAGGCTGTCGCCCGTGGCAACAACCAATGGCGCGGTCGCGTTGGCGAAGGAGTGATCGTGGATCCCGGCGGCGACATTCGACTGATGAACGGCGGGGGCGGAATAGGGCGTGGGATTACTAGTGACCCAAGTCCAGCCATCGCCACCGTCGGCGCTGGTCACGCCGCCTACCGGCACCGCGCCATTGACCCATTTGATGACCGGGCTGTTGGCGGTGAAGGTGCTGGCGGCGAAAACACGGCGGCCATCCGGCCACTCGACTTCAGCTTCGACCCACTGCGGGCCGTTGTTGACGGGCGAGATGGTGTAGGTCGAGCCGAAGGCCGGCTGCTGGTCGCGCGCTTCCCAGACGATGCGGGCGTTGGTCAGGTCGAGCCCCGGGGTCTGCACGCTGAGGGTCGTGGGCACGCCGACCGGAACGACGGTTGCCGGCACGGTGATCTGGGCGGTGCCGGAGATCCACGGGGTGGACTTGGCGGAGGTTTGCGCGACGAGGACGCTGAGCGCCAGCACGCTGCGGGCCTGGTTGACGGTGATAAACTCAGTGGTAACGTTCCACGTGTCGGCCCAGCGATCATAGAACGGATACGGCGAGGAGGCTCCGTCCGCCGGGAAGGTTAGTTTGCTCAGTTCGCTGCCATAGAGGGACAGATAGTCGAAGCTAGCCTGGATGTTGCCGATCGGAACGCCGTCGGGCGTCAGCACCCGGCGGCTGTTAAGGGCATACTGGTTGACGGTCACGTGCTGGCGCTTGAGGCCGAGGCCCGTGATATACATCGCGTTGACGGGATTGGTGCCGCCTTCGTAATTCATGTTGCCCACCAGCGCATCAATATAGGCCGGCTTGGGATTGATTTGATAAGCGACGGCCATGTCGGACGCTTGGTCGAGCGAGAAATACCAGCCGCCTCCGAGCACGCGCTTGGTCTCCTGGGGGAAACTGGTGGCGTAGGCGTTCTGGTTCGACCAGAGGAGGGCGGCATCGCCAGCGGCGACGATCTCAGCATTGCATTTGGCGAGGTAGGCCTGATCGAGCTGGCTGGACGGCAGCCGGCCGGTGCGGGCCGCGAAGGCATAGCTGCGGATGGCGCAGCCATACGACTCGGACATGTGAATCCAGCCCCAACGAAATGTACTTATGTCGGAAGGGTCCGGAAAAAACTCGAACAGCTTCGCCTGATACTGCGGGTCGCCGGTGGCGAGGTACATTTCGCACGCGGCCCAGGACAGCTCGTCGTTGTCGGTGAAGTCGTCGCCGTAGAAGGTGATCTTCTGGTAGGCGCCGGCCCGGCCGTATTTGGCGATGGCGTTCATCAGGAACTGCCAGCCGAGTGTGGCCTGCCGCAGATATTGGGCAGCGGCCGTTGGGTAGGCTTGCTTGAACTGGGGCGAGGAAGCGCATTGTGCGAGGGCCGCGACCGCCGCGGCCGTGGCCGAGGTGTTTTTCGGCCAGACGACCTGGCTGTCGCCGTCGTCGCCATTCGTCATCGAGACGTTGCTCTCGTACTCGCGGTTCTTCGGATAAACAATGAAGTAGAATCCGCCGTCGGCGTCCTGCAGCTTGGCGATGTAGTCGGCTTCCCACTTGGCTTCCTGCAGCAAGTCGCTTTTGCCATCGCCGCTCTCGGGAAGGCCGAGGTTGTCGAGCGCCGCGGCGCCAGGAATGGCGTCGGCGGTGAACATCAGGTAGTGCACCAAGGCGGCGCAATTGATGGTGTATTTACTGTAGTCGCCGGCGTCGTGATGGCCGCCGGAAACATCCACCAGGCCGGTGTTGACGTACGGATAAAGGGCATTGGCCTCGCTCGTCAGCAACGGCGCGGTTTGCGGAGGATTGTTGGCATTCACGCCGCTCGCGTAACCTGCGATCGTCTTCCAAGTGAAGGCGAATTGCGGGTCCGAGTCGTCGGACGGAACCTGGGCAGGAGCGGTGTGGTCGGCTTCGTGGACGAAGCGGGTGAACGGCAGCGCGTTGGTCGTGCCGCTGCGTTGGTGATACAGGCCGAGTGCGTAGGTGCGCATCCAGGCCATCGCGATGCCATCATCAATCAAGAACGGCAACGAGGCGCCCAAACCGGGCACCACGAGGTAATATTCACCGGGCGTAGTCAGGCTGCTGAAGTCGGCTTGAAGAACATTTTGATAGGGCTGTGGCGTGTAATTGTAGCCCACATCGCGCCGCGCACTGAGCGTGCCTTGGAACACCGTCACGCCGGTGCTGGCGATGACGATGCTGAAACTGGACAGGCCGGTCGTAGGCAGCTCGCTGAGGTTACCGAGATAGTAACCGACCATCGCTTTTTTCGGAAGAGATGGAACATAACCCTCTTGGTTGACATGGATCGCCGGGCTGTAGCGCAACGGATCAGTTGTGACGGAATAATTCGTCGTGGCTGGCCAGAGCTGGCCGCCAGGGTTCGTGACGACGACAGCCTGTTCGTTGGCGACTGGCGTGGCGATCTGCAGGTAGAGAGCATTGTCGATGCGAAGGTCGTACTGGCGCAGCTGGGCGGAAAAGGCGCGCCGCTTGAAACCCACCGCGACGACGGAAACGGGTTGACCGTTGACCGTCACAGCGAACTGGTTCAGGGCCGGTGCGATGAAATTATTGTTCGCATCGACAAAGTTCCAGCTGCTCACCTGGGCCGGATCGGGAGCCTTCGTGTTGAGTTGCCGCAGCTCCAGCAATGTTGGCGAAATTACCCGCAAGGCATTATCACCTACCGTCGGCTGAATCAGCCCGGTGTAATCCATTTCATTCAGCGTTTGGGTCGTGACGACTGGCGGCGGCGTTATAGGCGGTATTACAGGGGGTATTACAGGAGGTGTCGTCGAGCCACTCGCTACGATGGTGAGCATTGCGGTACTGGCCGCGCCAACAATGTAAGAAGGATCTGCCGACAGCGTGAAGACGGCCGTTTCCGGGTTCGCGTTGGTGACATTATTCCGAGCCGTGATCGCCAGCGATGCAGACGAGGACCCGGCGGGAATGGTGACTGCGACGGGCATGTCACCCTGCGGCAGACGATAGTAGTCCGTCCACTTGGCGGCGGTGCCGGTGAGCGAATAGCTCACGGTCAATGCGCTTGTGGTGGCGCCAGTCCGGGTAAACGTAATCAGGCCGGTGGTCGTCGCACCAATCGTGGCCGTGGGATTGGTTGCGGCCACCGTGACCGTTGGGAACATAGGAGCGGCAGGCACGATGGTGAGTGTCGCAGTGCTGACCGCGCCAACAATGTAAGAAGGATCTGCCGACAGCGTGAAGACGGCCGTTTCGGGGTTCGCGTTGGTGACATTATTCCGAGCCGTGATCGCCAGCGATGCAGACGAGGACCCGGCGGGAATGGTGACTGCGACGGGCATGTCACCCTGCGGCAAGCGATAGTAGTCCGTCCACTTGGCGGCGGTGCCGGTGAGCGAATAGGTCACGGTCAATGCGCTTGTGGTGGCGCCCGTCCGGGTAAACGTAATCAGGCCGGTGGTCGTCGCACCAATCGTGGCGGTGGCATTGGTTGCGGTCACCGTGACCGTTGATACCACAGGCGCGGGAGGCACGATGGTCAGCGTCGCAGTGCTGGCCGCGCCAACGAGGTAGGATGGATCTGCGGACAGCGTGAAGATCGCCGTTTCCGGGTTCGCATTGGTGACATTATTCCGGGCCGTGATCGTCAGCGATGCGGACGAGGCTCCGGCGGGAATAATGACTGCGACGGGCATGTCGCCCTGTGGCAGGCGGTAGTAGTCGGTCCACTTGGCGGCCGTGCCGCTAAGCGCATAGCTCACGGTCAAGGCGTTCGTGGTGGTGCCGGTGCGGCTGAAAGTGATCAGGCCGGTTTTGCTGCCGTCAATGGCGGCGGTGGGATTGGTTGCGGTCACCGTGACCGTTGGGAACACGGGCGCCGAGGGCACAATGGTGAGTTTCGCGGTGCTGGCCGCGCCCACGCTGTAGGAAGGATCTGCCGACAAAGCGAAAATGGCCGTTTCCGGATTCGAGTTGGTGATATTGTTCCGGGCGGTGATGGCCAGCGATGCTGACGAGGCTCCGGCGGGAATAATGACTGCAACGGGCATGTCGCCCTGAAGCAGGCGGTAGTAGTCGGTCCACTTGGCGGCGGTGCCGCTAAGCGAATAATTCACGATCAAAGCGTTTGTCGTGACGCCGGTGCGGCTGAAAGTGATCAGGCCGGTCGAACTGCCGTCAATGGCAGCGATGGGATTGGTTGCGACCACTGTGACGGAGGGCTGCGCAATGGTAGTGGCAGCAAAGCCCATGGTCGCGGTAAGGGTGGCAATCAGGAAAAGAAATCTGACGCCGATTGGGTTTTTCATGCCGACAGGATATGCGCTTTCGCATTTCCATGATGTCGGCGGCCTTCTGATTAAACCGTCGGTGTTTGTCCGACAAACGCCACGCTTTCGCGAAACAGCCGGTCTTTCACCTTCAAGAGGCGACTCTCAAAAAACAAGTAACTCATTGATGCCAACCCTACCGCCAGCAAAACTCCCCCAGCGAAATCCAGATAAGGAGACGAATGGCCAAACGCGGACGACAGCCGGTGAATGAGGTTCACTGCGATCATATGAAAGAGGTACATGCCGTAGCTGACCTTGCCGATCCAGGCGACGACCGGGGTGGATAAAATTCGCGCCAAATCATTGTCCTCGCGGATAACGCAGGCCGCCACCAACAGCATCATCGCAGCTGCCGTCACCAGATCCCCGGCTGACCCCAACGTTGGCCTGGCGCCCAAGGCTGCAAAGGTCAGCAGGAGTGCCGCCAGCGCGCTTCCCCGGCGACCGGTGATGCCGTACAAAAAACGGAAGGTGGCCGGAGAGTTAAGCAAGTGCGCGAGAATAACGCCGAGCAAAATGGCCGCCGGGACGCTGGAGATGATTCGCAAGGCCAAAGGCAGCGACGCCGGATTTTGTGCCGACGTGGCAACGGCCACACTTTGCGTAATCAGGAGTGCAACGAACGCCGCCAGCAGCGGCCATGCTCCGCGCAGGAAGCGCTCGAACCAGGGCCAGACCAGGTAGAACTGCTCCTCGGCAGCCAGCGACCAGGCAAAGTAAAAAATCACCCGCGGATTTTTGAGACTGACAAACCAGTTGGAAGTAAAGGTGGCGAAGGCCGGGAGATTGCCAAAAAATGCCTGCCGGTAAACCGGGTCGTGCTCACGAAAAAATACCAATCCAATATAAAGCCCGAGTACGCCGTAGTAGACCGGCAGGATTCGCAGGCTGCGCCGGCCCCAAAACTTCGGCAGGGAAAAAGTTCCGGAGCGCGTTTTTGCGCGCAGTAACAGGGTGACAATCAGAAAACCACTAATGACGAAAAAAAGTGACACTCCCTGGTTGCCTTGGTGAAGAATTGCCAACGCGGCGCCAGCCGAGGCGGTGTGATGCCAGATCACAGCCAGGATGCTCATCGCGCGCAGGCCATCCAAAGACGAAAAAAAACGGGTTTGCCGGTAGCATCCAAATGCAGTGGCCAAAGCCGGCGGTGGTGGCATGGTTTGCGCGACCGACGGAGGGGAAAGAGTCGCTGGCTTCATGATGCGGGACACACCATCGCCCCAGCTAGGAGGCGCCTTTGAATTAAATTGTGGCCTCGGCGGCGATTTTGAGAGGCGCCGGCCGAGGTTCGTTCCGGATTAAGGAGCTGTATTGGAAATAAAAAGGTGTCTAGGGCGTGACCTGCACGTTTATGCCGATTGGGCCCGAATTGCGATTGATGGCGTGGGCGCCTTCGTTTGCACCCACGGTTTGCACGAAGGTTCTCAAGATCAGGTCCATGTAGCGAGTAAGCGTGCGGTAAGGCGTGAAGGGGACATAGACAATATCGTGAGGCTCAAGGAAAACATCGGGGGCGGTGCCCTTGATGATGGCGTCGTAGTCGACAACCGAAATTGTCGGGCTGGTAAGGGAGCCCCGGACGATGGCGACATGCGACACATAGGCATTGCCGATGGTGCCGCCGGCGCTGGCGATGGTCTGAATTAGAGTAATCTCGCCGCCGGAAGTCACGGCGCCCGGCGTGGCGACAGCGCCAATCACATGGACCGTTCGGGCCATGGCAGAAGACAGGTAAACAAAGTCGCCGGGTTGCAGGTAGATGTTTTGGGTGAGATCGCCTTCAAGGAGCAGCCGTTGAAAATCCACGGGGATAAGTTGCCCGTGACGAAGCACAAAACTGCGTTGCAGATCGACCGTCGCCATCCTCTGGCTTCCCGGCCCATTGGTCTCGGCGGCCGCGGTCGGTCCGCCAGCCCCCGCCACCGCATCAAGCAGGGTCATCGGGCCGGGCATCTGGAAAACTCCCGGATTGTTGAGGCGCCCGAGAACCCAGATGCGCTTGCTGCCAACCTCGCGCAGGCTGATCGCGACGACGGGTTTTTTCCGCATGAACATTTCAGATTTTTCCGCGATCAAGTCCTTGGCTTCGGGCAGGGTCAGCCCCCAGACGTCGATCCCGGGCAGAAGATAAAAATAAATTTTCCCGTCGGGGCCGACTTCGACGCGGGTACGGCTCGTCAGGTCACCGATAAATTCGATATCGAGCTTGTCGCCCGGACCGAGCGTGAAAGCGTCCGACGGCATCTGGAGCAGCGCGGGATCAAGCTGGGCCGGCACTGGCGGCGCGACGAGATCGCTCACCGGGGCCGTTGGCGGGCGGGGCGGGGGAGTACTGGCGCAGCCCGCCAGGACGAAGGCTGCGAACGCACTGGCGCAGGAGGCCCAGAACGAAGCACTGCGTGGGCGGGTTGGACGCCCACGCGGTGCCATCGTTGTCTCCGCAGTGAGGGCGGGGTATGCTGCTTGAGCGGAGAAGATGAGCGAATTTTTAGATTTCATAGTTAGAGTGTTTTTTTAACGACCACCGATCGGATCGACCCACCGACCTGTCGCGGTAATGACGGCGGCTTGGACAAAGGCGGTGGTTGCGTCGTCGAGGAGATCCTCGGCCCTGATCCAAGGCCGGCTGCTGACATAAACGATATCCCTCGGCTGTAATTGGAAATCGGCGGTCTTGGCGGAGAGCACATCGGTGCCATTCACGATAAAAGTTTGTGGATGGTCCAGGGATCCGCGGATGACCAGGAGGTGTGTCTCCCACGCTCGATCCGAGAAACCACCCCGGACGGCGATGGCCTCAAGCGTGCTCGTGTGGGGGTTGAAAGTCAGGACTCCCGGAAAACGAACCTCGCCGAGCACAAAGATCAGCTGCCGGTCGCCAGATGGAAAATAGAGATAATCGTTTGGCTCCAAGGCGATGTTTTGGGAGAGATCGCCCTCAAGGAAGAGTTTTTCAAAATCCACCGGCAGATGCTTGCCCTGGCGCGCAATAAAGCTTCGGGACAGATCGGCCAGCACGACTTGGTTGTGGTCGACCACGCCTGTTTCCAGCCCGTCGGCTTGGGAGAGAGCCTCGATGATCGTCATCGGCCGGTTGAGGGAGAAAGCGCCCTTTTTGACCACTGCGCCGAGGATATAATATTTTTTGCTGCGATACTCGGCGGGAACGACGATGACCTCCGGCGCACTCCGGAACTTTCCGAGCTCGCTGTTCAATGCGGCCCGGAATTCATCCACGGTCAACCCGGCGGCCATGACGTTTTGGGCCTCCAGATAACTGATCCGGCCATCGGGTCCAACCGGGACTTGAGTTTGGGTGAGTTCAGGTTGGCCAAAAACACTGAGATTGAGCAGATCGCCCGGCCCGAGGGTGAGCCGTTGCTGCCACGGCGCGCGCTGCATGGCGTCGATCACGGCGAAGGACGCCTGTTGGGTCTGGACCGGGACTGGATCGGGGACGGCAGTCGCGGACACCTGGGCGGAGACTGCAGGGCCGCTCATCAGGCCAAGGATCGAGGCGAGTAAGGAAGAACGGTGGCCGACCCAGCGCCCGAGACGGCGTTTTGAATGCGATGCCGGCTCCCGATTTAAGACCGCTCCCACGAGGCGGCACCGGGCGTTGCGCAAAGTCTCCAATTGTTCGAGCGTCTCCGCCGCTTCCACTTTGTGGCTTTCCGCGAGCCAGATCAGATTGGGCATGTTCTCGGCGAGCAGCACCGTTTCGGGATCGGACATCGGCGGGAGCTCGACAAAAATCACGACGTTGTCGATGGCCCGCCAGGAGTGGAGCGCGCGCTGCCATTGTTTGCGCCGGTCCAATTCCCAGACCCAGCCGCTGGATAGCGGCAGGTGGGCGGAGGGCGAGAAATTCGACACCGATAATTTTTCCATCAGTTGGGTCGGATTCGCCATGACCATGGTCGAAAGCGAGGAAGCGTCCCACATCGGAGGCCGGGGAGCGTCCTCTTTTTCTTCCCGTGAACTTTGGCCGAAATTTTCGCAGGCCGCCTGGGAAGATGAAATGGTCAGGACGGTGAAGCCGCATTGGCGGGCGGATTGGGACAGCAGTTTGATCCACGTTGAACGCCCTTCGCCGGGGCCGGACGAGGTGAAGCCGCAAACCAAGCCTTGGTTCGGCGTTACGCTTAGTTTGTTTTGGAGCGCAGTCCAGGTACGGAACGCCCAGTTTGACTGGTTCGTCGGCGACATCAGGTCCAAATCGCTGAGCGTGGCGAGCAAGGGCAGACCGGTGACGCGCTTTACATCGGCGCCGGTTTTCAAACGGTCGTCGAGCAACTCACGGATCGCGATGAAGATGATGGTTCCGACCATACCCAGCGCGCCGCATAACAGCGCGAGCACGCCGATGCTCAGCCAGTTGTGTCGCGCGATCACATCATCGGCGGTGGCGATGTGGATCACGCGCATGTATCCCGGCGGTTGGGTGGCGAAGAGTTCAATGACCCGCTGGCGGGCGACAAGGTCGGCATGGTTGCTTTCGAGAGTGTTCAGACGGATGGCCAGCGCGTCGTAGCCGGTACTTTGATCGGCGGAAGCCTGGGTGGTTTCAGGCGGCAGGCTGGCGGCTGCGACCGTCGCGGCGCCATTGGACTTGCTGGCCTTTTCCGACAAGAAGAGGAGCTGCGCTTCAAGCGCCGCCAAGCGGGCCTTTTGCTCGCGGACGAGGGGATGCGCGTCGGTGTAGCGCGCCTGCAAGTCAGACAGTTCATCGCGGGCGGCCTGGGTTTTTTCACCAAGCCGGGTGATCTCGGCGCCGTCAACTTTCCCGGCGGTTGGCGCCTTGGCGATCAGCAGCAAAGCCTGTTCTTTTTGACGTGCAGTGGAGCGGAGAATTTCGATCCCGGCCAGCTGTTGTGTGACGGCTGTGCGGTCGGCGTCGCTGTTTGCGAGTTGCTGGGTGATCAAGCTGCCAGCCTCGATGGCCTCCTCTTTTTGCATGCCCTGGGTGGAACGAATGGCTTCGAGAGAAAATAAATTGGCCAGCGAAACCGTATCCGAACGGTTTTTGCCCATCGCTTCGATCATGATGAGTTCACTGTTGTGATCCTCCGTGATCCTCAGGCGGCTGGCCAGCTGTTCGGCCGAGAGCGGCGGAGTCAGTTCGGATCCCGTTTTCTGCAACACATCGGATGACGTGATCATGCCCAGGAGCGCCGACGTGGTGAGCTGTTGCGGCCGGAAGGAGTCTGACGCCAGCGGCGGCTCGTAGCGGCTCAATTGCACCGAGGCCGTGTAAGTTGGCCGGAAGATTACGACGGCCGCGATCAGGCCCAGCAGGAGAAAAAGCAGGGTGTTGGCCAAAACCCGCCGCCAATGGACGACGATGGCCTCGAGCAATGATCCAAAATCAAATGGCGTTGAGAGAGGAGTATCATCCGCCTCCGGCCAGGCACGATTGTTGTCAGGTTGGTTTGATGCGTGATTGTCTTTCATGGTACGGGAAAACTTAATTTTTTTGCTGCAGAGCAGAATGTGGATCGCCGGGCCGACACTTTAGGGGGAGCCGCCAAAACCGCTAAGTGGGTGATGACCTACCACGCGAAGGGATCTGCGCCCCATGCTTCGCGCCTTGAGGCTTGCCTTCAAAATGTGTCTTCCCCCTTTCATTCCGAGCGCAACGAAGCACCGAACGAGATTGAAAAATACGTGCTGTGATCGTAGGGAACACTTTCTTTGCGATCTTTTGAGGCGCCTCATCTGTTTGGTCGCGACTCCGCTGCGCTAAAATTCTGCTCCGCGCCACAAAGATTCCTGACAGATATTTTAGCCACAAAGGATCACAAAGGGCGCAGAGAAAGTGCGCGCTTATAATGCCACAGCTGTTTGTACCGGCGCTCCGCCATCCGGCAGCAGTTCATTGATCGCTGCAATCAGCACTTCGTTGGAAAACGGTTTTGCGAGCACCTTGGCCGCGCCCAGGAGTTTGGCCATTTTGAGATTTTCCACGGCGCTCTGCCGTCCGCCACCAGAGATCGCGATGATCTTCACTGGAGGAAGTTGCTTGGTCCGAAGCGCGGTCAAAACCGCGAGCCCATCTTTCTCGGGCATCACGATGTCGGTGATCACTAGGTCGACCTGGGCTGTCTTGAACATCGCCAGCCCTTCCTTGCCATTGCGTGCCTCGATCACGGTGTGGCCAAAATGGGCCAGGGTCAGGCGCAGCATGGTGCGGACTTCATTGTCGTCTTCGATGAGAAGGATTCGGGCCATTTTAGTACAGGGGGTTGGTAGAGAGCGCCGCGTGCACTGCGGTTCCCAGCGAGTGGATGGTCATTGGTTTGAACAAGAGTTGGCGAATGCCCGCCGCCTCGACTTGGGCAGACGTGAGCGCCGCGCTGTAGCCGGTCATCAAGATGATGGGTAACCCGGGACGGATTTGCAGGAGCTTGCTGGCGAGAGCAAAGCCTGTCATCTGTGGCATGGTCTGATCCGTGAGCACGAGGGCAATGCGCTGCGGATCAGCGAGCACCATGGCGAGTGCGATTGCGGGTTGTGTCGTGATTTCGACCTCGTAGCCGAGCTCAACCAGTGTTTTCTGGCCAAGCTGGACGAGTAATTCCTCGTCATCGACAAATAGCACGCGCTCGCCATGGCCGCGTGACACCGGGCCCTCTTCGGCTGCGGCCACGGTCGCCTCGCCAGCGTACGCGGGAAAATAAAGGTGGAAAATGGTGCCCTCGCCAGGCTGGCTGTAAACTGTGGCCGCGCCGTCGTGGTCGTTCATGATGCCATGCACCACGGACAAACCCAAGCCGGTGCCCTCACCGGGTGGTTTTGTCGTGAAAAACGGCTCAAAAATCCGCCGTTGTGTCGCCTGATCCATGCCGCACCCGGTGTCGCTAACGGACACGCGTGCGTAAACGCCCGGCCGAAGCCGGCGCTGCGTGGCGGCATACGCCTCATCGACCACGCACCGTTCCAGTTTCACTTGCAGCCGACCGGTTCGGTCCCTCATTGCATGCCAGGCGTTGGTCCCGAGGTTCATCAGGACTTGATGGATTTGGGTCGCGTCGGCCAGCACTGTGGGAGCATCTGGTGCAAACAATAGGTCGAACTCGATGGTTGAAGGGATGGTCGCACGCAACAGATTGAGACTTTCGGTCATGACTGGCGCCAATTGGATCGGGCGGCGCTCTTGTGGCTGCTGGCGGCTGAAGGTAAGAATCTGCCGTACAAGATCACTGGCGCGCCTCGCCGCCTTCAGGACCGCGTGGAGGTATTCGCGGACCTTGGGATCTTCCTTTAGTATTAACTGAGCGAGTTCAGTATAGCCGACAATCGCAGAGAGGATGTTATTGAAATCGTGCGCGATGCCACCGGCGAGCGTGCCGACGGCTTCCATTTTCTGCGCCTGCCGGAGCTGTTCCTCAAGATTGCAACGCTCCGCGTGCAGACGGTTGGATTCCAAGGCTTGGCTGACGGCCGGCCCCAGACGTGCCAATCGGTCTTTCAGCAGGTAATCTGCGGCACCATGCTTCATCGCCGCTACCGCAGTTTCTTCGCCGATGGTGCCCGACACGATGATAAACGGCACCTCCAATCCGCTCTGTTTCAGTAATTCCAGCGCGCGCAGCCCGCCAAACTGCGGCATGTCATAGTCCGACAGTACGAGGTCGAGCCCGTCGTTCAGGCGCTCAAGAAATGCCGCTTCGGTATCCACCCGCTGCCATTCGGGCTCAAACCCCGCACGGCGCAGTTCGCGCACCACCAGTTCTGCGTCGGACGGATTGTCCTCGGCAATCAGAACTTTTAGTGGCTGTGGCATGTTGGGGATTTAATCATATTCGCCCAATTTCGGCGGCTCGTTGTGGAGCAACCAATAAAGCCCCAGATTACGCACGGCTTCGGTGAACTGCTCGAAGTTCACCGGCTTCACGATGTAGCTGTTCACGCCGAGTTGGTAGCTCTCCACCACGTCGTTTTGTTCCTTCGATGATGTAAGCACGACAACCGGGATCATTTTCGTACGCGCATCGCCCTTGATGCGCTTCAGCACTTCGAGGCCGTCAATCTTCGGCAGCTTCAGGTCGAGCAGGATCACCTTGGGCCCGTCCACGATTTTCCGGGTGGAATACGCGCCCTCGCAAAAAATATATTCCAGTGCCTCGACGCCGTCGCGGGCCACGTGGATGCGGTTCGAGAGCTTGGCCGTACGCAGGGCGCGCATCGCCAGCTCCAAGTCCTCGGGGTTGTCCTCGACGAGTAAAAGCTCGACGTTGTGGGTTTCGTTCATGATGGGTTTTCCTTTTCCAGGGTGAAATAAAACGTCGCCCCGCGATCGATGGCCGCCTCAGCCCACACGCGCCCGCCATGGCGGTGGACGATGCGCTGCACGATCGCGAGTCCGACGCCGGTGCCCTCGTAGTCCTCCGCGCGGTGCAGCCGCTGGAAGACGCCGAAAAGTTTGTTGGCGTAGCGCATATCGAAGCCGGTGCCGTTATCGCGGACGAAATAGGTGCTGGCGCCGTTGGTCTTTATGCAGCCGATCTCCACCAGCGCTTTTTCCCGCTTGCGGGTGTATTTCAGTGCGTTTGAGAGAAGGTTCAGCCAGACTTGTTTCAACAAGGCCGGACCGCCGGAACTTGCGGGCAAGTCTCCGAGGCGAATCTCAACCTGCCGGTCGGCCCACGGGGATCCCAGCTCGTCGAGCGCACCGCGCACGAGCCTGTTGGTGTCGATCGCCTGCTTGCTCAGCTCCTGGCGGTTGAGCCGTGCAAACGTCAGCAAGTCGTCAATCAACGCGCCCATCCGCTGCGCGCCTTCGCGGATCGTCTGCAAATAACGCCGGCCTTCCTCGGGCAACTGCGGGCCGTAATCCTGCAGCACCGCTTGCGAATATCCATCCACGGCTCGTAGCGGCGTGCGCAGATCGTGCGATACCGAGTAGGAGAAAGCCTCCAGTTCCTTGTTGGCTGCTTCCAATTCAGCCGTGCGTTGGATCACGCGCTGTTCGAGTTCGGCGTAGAGTTGTCGCACCGCTTCCTCGGCTTTCCGACGTGCGGTATTATCGGTGCCGATCAGCAGATAGCCGATGATCCCACCTTGCACATCTCGCAATGCGGTGACCGAGACCACGGCCGGGAACCGGCTCCCGTCCTTGCGGATCTTGGTCAGCTCGTAGATATCCTCGATCCCTCGTGAGGCTTTGAAAACCAGGGCTTCGAAACCCGGCGCGATTGGCGTGGCGAACTCGAGGCTCAAGGCGGTGGCGCGCGCAATCACTTCTTGCGGGTCATGCAGGCCAGCCGGCGTGATCTGATTCACCACTTCCGCGGTCGTGTAGCCCAGCATGCGCTCAGCGCCGACGTTGAAGAGCTGGATGACGCCCTTCGCGTCGGTGGCGATGCATGAAAAGTTGGCGCTATTGAAGATGGCGTTCTGGAGAGCTCCCGCCTTGACCAAGGCTTCTTCCGCCCGTTTGCGGGCGCTGTTGTCGGTTCCGATTAACAGGTAACCGATAATCCTGTCGCTCGCGTCGCGCAGCGCCGTGACGGAGACGATGGCGGGAAAGCGGCTGCCGTCCCTGCGGATGTAGGTCAATTCGTAGATATCCTCGATCCCGCGCGAGGCTTTGAAGACCAACGCTTCGAAGCCCGGCAAAATCGTGGTGGCCAACTCCAGGCTCAAGGTGGTGGCGCGCGCGATCAATTCCTGCGGGTCGGAGATGTCGGCCGGGGTGATTTGGTTCAACACATCGGCGGCCGCGTAGCCGAGCATCCGCTCGGCGCCGACATTAAAAATCTGGATGACACCTTTTTCGTCGGTGGCGATGCTTGAAAAGTTGGCGCTGTTGAGAATCGCGCTCTGCAATGCTCCCGCCTTAAGTACCGCTTCCTTGCTTTCGGCTTCAGTGAAGATTTCCACCGCGCCGGCAGGAAGCCGTTCAGGTTCATTGGGAAGCAGGGGTGTTTTCATGGGGGTAATGGGTGGTCGCATGACCCTCGAGAACAATGGCCAGCCCAGCCTAAGGCTTGAGCTCCCGCCGCCGGGGCGGCGGTTATCGCATCGAGCGATTGTCGGCGTGTTCCACGCGGGCGCTGCCGGCCGAAGCCGGCTCACGGCTTTCATCCACCCCATTCACAGGCACAAAGTGGCTGAGCTTGAGCCAGGCGACGAGGCATTCGGTCATCTGCACCAGCCCGTCCAGGTTGCCGGGTTTGAGCAGGTAGGAATTTGCACCCAGGTCATAGGCTCGCTCGATGTCTTCAGGCCGGTTTGAAGCGCTCAGGATGTAAACGTGCATCCGTTTTAATGTGGGCTGTTGACGAATCCACTCGAGCACCTCAAAGCCGTTTTTCTTGGGCATGTTCAAATCCATGAGGATGACGGTGGGGATTGGAAACTGCTTGCGGTCGCGGTAGCGACCGTCGCCCTTGAGATAAGCGATGGCGTCGTCGCCATCGACGGCAAATCTCAGCGGTTCCGCGGACCCGGTGCGTTCGAAAACAATGCGCATGAGCATGGCGTCATTTTTACTGTCGTCCACGAGCAGGACGATGGGATCTTCAATTGTCATGATGTTTTAACTCCTTTGAGGGTGGTTCGATCAATGGGGAGGGGGCTTTGACCAGTTCGATCCAGAATTTGCTGCCTTCGCCGGGCGTGGACACCACGCCCACCAACCCGCTCATTCGTTCCATCCCTTTTTGGACGATGGCGAGCCCGATACCCGTGCCAGCGTAAGATGTGGTGTGCAGGCGCTGGAATACCTGGAATATCTTTTCCTGGAATTCCGCAGGAATCCCGATCCCATTGTCTTCCACCCAGATTCTAACGGTACCGCCAGGCCTCTCCTCACTCCATAAACGTATTTGTGGTGTCTCGGTCGCGACAAATTTCAGGGCATTACCGAGCAAATTCAAGAGCACTTGCCTCAGCGTGGTTGCATGAGCCATGACGGTGGGCCACGGTGGAATGGCTTTGATCCGGGCCTGGCTTCTTTGGATATCCAGCTGGCAGGCGGAAAGCACGTCCTGGATGACGTCCTCCAGCGCCACCGGCACCAGCTCGATTTTCTGCTGGCTGATGTGGCTGAAGGCCAGCAGGTCGGCCAGCAAATGATCCATCGTTTGAGCCGCCACGTTGATGAAATTGGCGTATTCCCGGCCCTGTTGGTTCAGGCTTGTTGCATGTTCCTGCGCCAGGAGCTGGGCAAAGCCCTGCATGGTTCGCAGCGGCGCGCGCAGGTCATGCGCAATGGAATAAACAAATGTTTCCAACTGCATATTGCTGAGCCGGAGTTCAGCCGTGCGGAAAGTCACGATCGATTCCAATTCACCGGCATGCTTCGCCAGTTTCTTTCTCGTTTCGCGCAACTCGTCTTCGCTTATCTTCCGCGCAGAAATATCACGGATGTTGCACTGGATGACCTGCTGGTCGCCTTCCTGGTAAATATTGCTGACGAATTCCACGTCGACACTCCGCCCGTCTTTGGTCCGGAGCGGCAAATCTTCGTAACGGATATAACCGGTCATCCGAAGTTCCCGGAAGGCGGCTTGATTGGCGGCCTCATCCTTGAGCAGTCCGATTTCGAACAACTCCTTGCCGACGAACTCATCGCGGGTGTAGCCGAGGAACTCCACCAGGAACGGGTTTACGTCGATAATTTTGCGTGTATCGGGATCGAGAATAAGGATCCCGTCATGCGCGGCCTCAAATAGCCGGCGGTAACGCAGTTCCGAAAAAGATAAGGCAGTGGTGGCAGGCATGGATTTGTTTTTTTGCGCAAAGAGGCCTTTGCGCACCCATTGTAAGCGGATTCGTGTGGATGCCTCAGTGGGTGCCTGCCCCATTGGAGGCGGAAATACGCCTGACCGCTGAGTGGGGTTTCAGCCCAACCCTTTGCGCCCGCATACTTGTCACTTGGCGGTCAAGTATCAGGTATCAGGTTTTCAAGTGTCAGGAGTCAGTCTAATTAAGAAGCCATGAATCCAGGAAAAGAAACTCCCGGCTTCATGGTTTCCTAATTAAAATACTCTCTGTGTTCTTGCCCAGCAGCCCCGCACCGGCTGCGCCCTCAGCGACGGACTATGCCAGTTTGAAAACACACCCTGTTACTCCACCAGCTGGTTTTGAATGGCGTAGTGCGTCAGCTCGGCGCTGTTAACCATGCCCGTTTTTTCCAGGATGCGTGTCCGGTAAGTGCTGATGGTCTTTACGCTCAGCGAAAGTTCCTTGGCGATCGCGGTGACGGTTTTGCCAGATGCGATCAGGCGCAGCACGCCGAACTCGCGGTCGGACAGCCGTTCGTGCGGGAGGGTCTGCACGTCGATGGCCAGGTAGGCGGCCATTTTTTCCCCCAGGGCCGGACTGACGTAGCGTCCGCCTGACATGACTTTTTTGACGGCTCCGACCAGTGCGGCCGGAGCGCTTTCCTTGGTCATGTAGCCCGCCGCCCCGATTTTCAGCATGCGCACGGCAAATTGATCCTCCGGGTGCATGCTCAACATCAGCACCGGCAGCTTCGGGCGGGATTTCTTGATGGTTTTCAGCACATCCAGGCCGCTCTGCCCCGGCATTGTGATGTCGAGCACGAGGACGTCCCAGGGTTCCTTCCATGCCATATCGATGGCCTGCTGGCCATTGCTCGCCTCGCCGAACACGGCATGCTTGAACTCCTCGGCGAGAATCTGTTTCAGCCCCTGCCTGACCACCGCATGATCGTCGGCGATGAGGATTCTCATGACAAGACCTCGGCCGAAATTTTCGCCGCGGATAATGGAATCCTAACCGTGACCGTCGTGCCTTGCCCGGGTGTTCCGGCAAAAATGACTTCTCCGGCCAGCAGTGAGGCCCGTTCCCGCATGCCGAGCAACCCGATCGACTTGGCGCTGGCGATCTGCGCTTCCGATATGCCGCGGCCATTGTCCCTGATCACCAGCACGAGCTGGTCTGCTTCCACGGCCAGGGTCACCTCGACCCGGCTGGCATCGGCGTGATGAATGATATTGGTGAGCGTTTCCTGGAAAATGCGAAAAAAGGTGGTGGAAAAATCCTGGTTCCACATCGTTTCGACCTCCATCGTCGTAATGATACAACGGATACCGGTGCGAAGTTCAAAGTCCTGGGCCTGCCATTCGATGGCTGCAACCAGCCCCAGGTCGTCGAGAATGCCGGGGCGCAGGTCCGTGGAAATTCTCCGCACGGTCTGGATCGTGGTGTCGATGCAGGCCGAGAGGGCCTGGGCCTTTTGCTGCAGCGTCTGGCTGCCCCTGGGCAGATGGCCGGCCAGCCACGAGAGATCCAGCTTAAGCCCGGTCAAGGCCTGCCCGAGTTCATCATGCACCTGGCGGGCGATGCGGGTTCGCTCCTCTTCCCGCACATGCTGTAAATAGGCGGTCAGGGCCCGCAGTTGTTCGTTCGAGTGCCGCAGGTTTGTTTCCGCCAGGTGGCGTTCTTTCCGTTCGATGCTTTCGCGCAACGCCCGAAGCACGGACGGCCCGAGCCGGGCCAGTCGTGTTTTCAGAACGTAATCGGTGGCCCCAATTTTCAAAGTTTCGATCGCCGTTTCCTCGCCCATCGTGCCGGTCACGAAGATGAAAGGAATGTCGGGCACCATGGTCTGGGCGATATGCAGGGCGGCCAGGCCGTCGAAGGTGGGCAGCGTGTAGTCCGAAAGAATGAGATCCGGTGCTTGTCCCGCGATCTGGCTTTTAAAATCCTTTTCCGTCTCCACGCGTATGGCAAAAAAATCGAAGCCCGCCTCCACCAGGGCGTGCTTCGTGAGTTCAGCATGCGACGGGTTGTCTTCCACCATTAAGATGTGGAGCGGATGATTCATTGTGCTTGGACCTCTTGCAGCAGGCGTTTAGCCGCCTGCAACTCGGCGGTGCGTTCCTTCAGCAGGCTTTCCAATGCCGTGGTTATCTTTGCGGCCTCGAGCTCCGCTTCCTTGCGTTTGGTGTGGTCACACCCGATGCGGGAATAGCCGAACAAAACTCCATTTTCATAGCGCAAGGCAGTGAGCACGACGTTCGCCCAATAGCGGGAGCCGTCTTTGCGCATGCTCCAGCCTTCGTGACTGAAGTGGCCTTCCGCTCCAGCCGTGGCCAGGGCTTGCTCGGGCTTTCCCAAGGCTATGTCATCCGGGGTATAAAGCCGGTTGAAACGCCGTCCGATAATGTCGCGTGCGCGATAGCCCTCGATGTGCTCGACCCCGGCGTTCCAAGTCAGGATCCGGCCATGGGGATCCAGCAGGTAAATGGCATAGTCCTCCACATTTTCGACGAGCATGCGGAATCGTTCCTCGCTTTTGCGCAGGATGTCCTCCGCCCGTTTGCGTTCCGTGGTGTCACGGACGCAAATTGTAAACGCAAGCTGTCCGTGATCCAGCACGCGCATGAGGGCCAGTTCAATCGGGAATTCCCCTCCCTTGGCTCGCACTGCGGTCATCTCGATTCGCTTCCCAATCAGCCGTCCTTTTCCTGTTTTTAAGCATTGAAAAAATTCCATGCGATGGGTCTCCATCGCCGGGTCGGACGCGATGAACCCGGCAATTTCCCGTCCCATCGCCAGGGCCCGGGTGTAGCCGAACATGTCCTCGGCCGCAGGATTCCACTCGGTGATTTTACCGGCTTCATCGATCGAGATGATTGCATCTGGATTGGTTCCGAGGATGGCGGCACACAGCGCCTCATGCTCGTGTTGAGTGGGGATGGCCGGGGCCGGGGCCTCGTCAGAGGCAAGAATGCGCGATGGTGATTTCATGATCTTTTGGGTGGACGGTTTATCTACCCGTCAAGATTCTAAAGTTGGCGGCATGAATCAGATATTAGGTCTAGACCCGAATTACCTTAGCAAGGGAGCCCATACGCTCAGGCCGGGCATTTGTTCGGAGCAGTGGCACCCTGGTCCCGGTCGGCGGCGTCTTTTTATTTTTGGCAACAGCATCGGTGTAAGTTTTCAAAGTGGCGGCGGCGGTGAGCCGCCAGTCAAACTTGGCTGCTTGCGCCAGTCCTTTGGCCCGCAATTCCTCGAGCGCGTGTAGATCGCCAGCCAGGCGGGTCAGTTGCGCTTGGATATCCGCGGTGCATTCCGGGTCGAGGATGGCGGCGGCCTCGCCGATAACTTCCCCCAGTCCACCACGCGCGGAGGACAACACGGGGCAACCGCAGGCCATTGCCTCGACCGGCGGCAGGCCGAAACCTTCAAACAGCGAAGGAAAGACAAATAAATCAGCCGCGCGATAGAGCGTGGGAAGCTCCTCATCCGAGACAAAGCCAAGCGAGTGGATATCGGAGGCAAAGGCCGACTGCCGGATCAACCCGTGCACGACTTCGGCGCCGTGCCAGTCACCGCCAGCCAGGACCAATTGCCAGGGGGAGCGCGTCGCGGCCTTGAAGCGGTTGAACGCCGTGATCAAACGCGCGTGATTTTTGGCCGGATGTTCCAGCCGGGCCACGTAAAGAAAGAACGGTTGATACAGGCCGTGGCTGCGCGCCACGGCCGTTCTGGCCCCGGCCCGCGAACCGGGGTGGAACCGTTCGTGATCGAGGCCGTTGTTAATTATTCGCAGATGCCGGTGTGGCAGGTTAAAAAAGGTATTGATGTCGGCGACGGTAAATTCGCTGACGGCAATGATTTCATCCTGTCGCCGGGCCAGCCATGGCACGACGATGCGGCCGTAAAGCATGCGCAACAGGCTGTATTTCTTGGGGACGCGAAAAGGGGCCAGATCATGGATCGTCGCGACCAGTGCGCAGGGTTGTGGCCAGAGCATGCGGCGGTAACTCGGCACATGCAGCACGTCGAGCCGGAGCCGCCGGGCCAGCCGCGGGAGATGGATCTGGTGCCAGAACACATTTTTTATGGGCGGACGGAATCGTTCCGAGACCGGAATCACTTTCATGGCGGTCGAGGCAAACGCGAACAAGGGCAAATCATCCTCCAAAACGAAGAGGGTGAAGTCGTGATGGCGCGCCTCACCAAGCAGTGCGCGCACCAAGGCAAGGACGTATTGGCCTACGCCAGACCGGCCTCGTTGCATCACTGAAGTGGAAAGGCCGATTCTCATCGGCGGGTCGTTTCCAGCAGATCGCCAAGCTTGGCCAGATGAATGACATTGCACACGTCGGGCTGGGAGCCAAGAAACCACAGTTCCTTCTCGAGATCGCGTGCCCAGGCGCGCAATCGCCTCATCAACTCCGCCCCGGCACTGTCGATGAACCGGAGCCGGGTGAGATCGATGATAAAGGTCTGGCGCGGGGGCGCACCGACAGAGGCGAGATGTTGCATGGTGAGATCCCCGACCGCCTCCGCGTTGGCGGCGACGACCTCTCCCTGCCAGGCCAGCGTATGGCCTCCCGGATATGGGGGAATGACCGGCTCGCAGGCGGGCATGGCATCAACTGGATTCGGGGCCCCCGTTGCCTGGGCGACGATCCAGAAATGTCCGGTCAATTGCATCAGTTTCAAGGTGTGTCGAACTTTGGCGCTGGGATTGAACAGCATGAGTTGCTTGCCATGGACGTGAAGTCGTTTGCGCCATTGCACCAGCACGGCAACTCCCGTGCTGTCTAAAAAACGGACTTGCGACAAATCGAGCTGGCAATGGTTGGGAGTTTGCAGCGCTTCATCGAACAAACTCCGTTTGCCGTTCAAGGCCGCCGCGCTGAAGTCTCCCGCCACCCAGACCTGCTGCCAGTCCGGAGTGCGCACTACGGTCATGAATTTCGCCGTGGTGGAAGGGCGGGGCGGCGCACGCAGATTCCACCACTGGCGGGCGATCGATGGAATGAAATGAAAGAGGTCGTTGGCATAGCGACGGGCGAGACGACGCGGTTCGTGCGCCAGCCGGTAAATGCATTCCGTGCCGGTCCGCTGCATGAATACCGGGGCCCGTTTTATCCGTCCGGCGATAAAGTCGAGCGTGGCTCCCACGCCAATCAGGACCGGCACGCCAAGAAGATGGTAATGCATGGCGATCCACTTTTCCTGTTTGGGGCAGCCAAACGAAACGAACAAAATATCGGGCCGCGCCGCTTTCACCTGGCGCGCAATTTCGGCGAAATCCATATCGAGCAAATCGTGGAAGGGCGGCGAGTAATGGCCTGCAATCGCGAGCGTGGGATGCTGCTGCTGGAGCCGATCGGCGGCTTCCGCCGCAACCTTGGGCCCGGCTCCCAAAAGAAAAATACGGTGCCCTTTTTCTGCGGCGGCGCGGATGAGCAACGGCACTACGTCGGATCCCGCGGCGCGTTCCGGCAGCGGATTTCCCAGCCAGCGTGACGCCCAGAGCAGGGGAGTGCCGTCACACAGCACCAGGTCGGCTTCGAGCAGGATGCGCTGCAGCTCCACGTCGCGCTGGGCTTGCACCAGGAAATCCACGTTCGCGGTGACCACGTAGTGAGGCTGACGGGTTGCGATCATCGCCTCGATACGGGCAACGGCTTCTGCCTTGGTGACATTATCGAATGGCACCCCGAGCAGGCCGATTGGCCATGCCTGGGTACGTGGGATTGTGCGGGTTGATTCCCGTTCTATCGCTGCGTTCCGTTCCGTTGGTGGAGCGGCTGTGTCCGCGATCGATGGTGAAATAAGCATGTCCCATTTAACGCCGTTGTACCAAAGATCGGAATGGGGTCTTGGCCTTCTAAGCGGAGCCGTATGCGCAGATTTTTCCAATTATTGCGGGTAACACCTACTTAAAAAATGCAGTTCCCTGCAGTAGAGTGAGGCGTCGACCATGATAGCATTCACCCAGCAAAGTCTGAATCGAGCCAGGGAAACAGACTTTCCCTTGCGTGCTCAGCAGAAAAAAAGGCCAATGCGCATAGTGGGCGAGCAGGTGCAGGTGCAGGAAGAACGGAATTGCGCCACGGAGAACTTGACGCGTGAAACCTGCCTGCACGAGCTGTTCGAGGCCCAGGTCAAGGCGGCGCCAAATGCGGAGGCGCTCGTGGTCGGCGCGGGACGCCTCACTTATCGTGAGTTAAACTCTCGGGCCAACCGCGTCGCCCATCACCTGCGATCCCTCGGCGTGGGCCCGGAAATTCTGGTGGGAATATTTTTGGAGCGCTCGGCAGATATGGTGATCGCGATGTTGGGCGTGCTGAAGGCCGGTGGCGCCTACTTGCCGCTGGATCCGGCTTACCCGCCGGATCGGCTGGTATTCATGCTGGAGGATGCGCAGGTGCACACGGTTTTAACCCAAGCTTCACTCGTGGCGACGTTGCATGGCTTCCAACTCTCGGATGAACGGGCAGCGCCGCATTTCGTCTGTCTCGACACGGATCGTCGCATCACCCTGGCGAGCGCGGAAAATCCCGGTCCTCTGGCCCAAGCCCGCAATCTCTCCTATGTCATCTATACCTCGGGCTCGACCGGCCGGCCCAAAGGCGTGGCGCTCGAGCACCGCAACGCCGTCGCCTTCGTAAATTGGACCAGCCAGGTTTACAGCGCGCGCGAACTGCAAGGGGTGCTCGCCGGCACTTCAATTTCCTTCGACCCATCCATCCTGGATATCTTCATGCCACTGAGCTTGGGAGGCAAGGTGATCATGGCAGCCAATACCCTGGCCATGCCTGGCCTGCAGGCGGCGCTGGAAGTTCGGCTGATCAACACGGTTCCATCCGCGGTCAGGGAGTTGCTGCGCATTGGCGGTATTCCCACTTCGGTGGAAACCATCAATCTGGGCGGCGAACCCCTGCCGGTTGAATTGGTGGAGCAGCTCTATGCCCTGCCACACATCAAACGGGTGTACGATCTTTACGGGCCGACGGAGACCACGACCTGCTCGACTTTTGCGCTGCGCATTCCCGGGAAACCGGCGACCATCGGCCGCCCCATTGCCAACACGCAGGTTTACCTTTTGGACGAAAATTTCAGTCCGGTGCCGATGGGAATAACGGGCGAATTGTTCATCGGAGGGGAGGGCGTGGCCCGCGGCTATCTCAACCGCCCCGAGATCACGGCGGAAAAATTCATCGATCCTCCCCTCGCCACCGGAGACAAGTCGCGCCTTTACCGGACCGGCGATCTCTGTCGTCACAGGCCGGATGGCAATCTTGAATTCATCGGACGGCGCGACCAGCAGGTTAAAATCCGCGGGCATCGGATCGAACTGGGCGAGATTGAGTCGGTTCTCCTGACGCATCGGGTGGTGGGCGAAACCGTTGTCATCGCGCACGAGGAAGCGACGGGTGAACGGCGATTGGTCGCCTATGTGGTGCCGCGTTCGATGCCGTGGCAGAAGCAGGCGGAAACTCCGGCCGCCGCGGAACAGCGCATCGTTCCGCAACTCCGCGCGCACCTGCAGGACCGCCTTCCGGATTACATGCTGCCCAGCACCTTTATCTTGCTCGACCGGTTTGAACTCACGACGAACGGCAAGATCAGTCGCGCCACCTTGCCGGCACCGGTGCGGACCAGGGCCGCAGCCGGCGACTATCTCGCGCCACGCACGCCGACCGAGAAACTGCTTTGCGAGATTTGGGGCGGTCTGCTCGGACTGAAACAAGTCGGGATGCACGACGACTTTTTCCAACTTGGCGGGGATTCGCTGCTGGGCATAGCCATGTTTGCGGAGGTCGAGGAAAAAACCGGCCTAAAACTGCCGATCGAGGCCATGCAACAGGCACGTTCTGTGAGCCAACTCGCAACATTTTTGGATGAAAGGCATCACGCCGGGTCTCCTGCTTTGGGTTCAACGTGGGTGGAAATTCAGCCGCTCGGGAATCGTCCACCGCTGTTCCTTGTCCATGGGATTGGAGGCGGCATGCTGTGGGGATATGCGAATTTAGCCCGCCATTTGGGAACGGACCAGCCGGTCTATGCCTTCAAGGCGTGCACCCCGGCCGAGTTGGAGGAGTTTGATACCATCGAAAAAATAGCGGCGCAATACGTGCAGGAATTGCGCCGGTTTCAACCAGAGGGGCCCTATGCGTTGGGCGGCTACTGCTTTGGCGGAAATGTCGCCTTTGAAATGGCCCGCCTGCTCGATCAGCAGGGACAGCAGGTCAGTTTGATCGCGCTGATAAACTCATCGACGCACAATTCCAGATACAATCACGTTAACTGGACACCCCTTTATCTGTACAAATACTTGCGCAACCTTGGCCATTATGCACAGGGTTTTATGCAGTGGGGCCTGGTGAACCAGTGGCGGTTTATTCGCTGGAAAATTCGGGGCGTGGCAAAAAAAGTGGCCCGCTGGTTCCGACCGGCGCCGGTGCGTTCCACCGTGCTCGATGTGGACGGGCTGGTGGATCTTTCGGCCGTGCCGAACGATCAGCGCTGCTTGTGGGAATCCCATGTGCGCGCACTCAACGACCACAAACCTGGGTTGTATTCCGGCAAAGTCCTCTTGCTGCGCACGCGCGGTCATTCCTTGAATTGCTCCTACGGTCGGCAATGTGGCTGGGACGAATTTGCGCTGGGCGGCGTCGCAGTGAGTGTGATCTCGGGGTTGCACGACAGCTTGCTCGAAGAACCGCATGTGCGAATGCTGGCCCGCGAGTTAAAGGCTCATCTCGATGCCATTCAGCCATAGGTGAGTGGGTTGATCTCAATGCGCTCAACGCAGCTTGTGGTCGGGTCGCTTCAACTTGGTGAAATAGTGGAACAGTTTCGGTTTAAATGACCCATGACGGGTGAAATTGTCATTCCTCGCACGGCTCGGAATGACAAAATAAAGGATGGGTCGAAAAGTCATGCCGACGTGATCAAGTAAATCGGAAACACTCGAGCATCCACCGCCTGGCATATTTCGGATCGGTACCAACCGAGTCGCCGCGACTGTCTCCAACGGTAGGTTAACAACGTAGGAGCACCCTGCCAAATCACCGCGACCGTCTCCAATAGTAGGCTGATATTCCATATTTTTTCATCGACCACCTGCTAAAGTGTGGAGGTAGAAAAAATCTCTGTCCCAAAAGGAGAGAGAATGCCCAGAAACCTGGCTGCTTGATTTAATAACAAATACAAAATGAAAACAAATCGCTTCATCAACCTTATCACCATCGCTTTCGGCTTGGCTGCTTTTCCCGCCGCCACCTTCAGCGCGATATGCACTGTTCCTGCGCAAACCGCCGCTCCGCTCGCTTTGCGAGACAATGACCTCTTCTCTTTCGCGCAGGATGCAGATCAGTATCCGTCAAATTCCGCCAATCTGCCGCTCGTTGTCTCAAGCAACGAATGTATTTCGGCGGATCTGAACCATGCCGACAGTTTCTCTTTCCAACCCGCCATCAGTTCAGCGGGTTCATGTGTTGGAAGCGGGGGTTCAAGTGGAGGAGGAATTCCCGTCGTCACATCCATTCCCGAGCCTTCGACCTATGCGATGCTGGCCGGCCTGGGTGCGTTCGGCCTTGTGGCCTGGCGCAGGAAGTCACCTGCTAGTGGGGACAGCGCAATAATTAGGTAAAGCATGGGCCTTTTCCCTGACTCTATTTAAAGCGAAATTATTCCAGCAGGGAGAGGGCGCGGGGAGGCAAGCACAGCGAAAAGATCCATGTCGTGGAATCCGTCGTAGCGATGATGGGCTTTCCGCATTCTTCCCTCGAAAGCCAGGCCCAACTTTTCCAGGACCTTCCTGGAGGATAAATTCTCCGGCATGCATAGGGCTTCAATGCGGTTGAGGCCCAGTTGGTGAAAGGCAAATTGCAGGACCGCACCCACCGCCTCGGTGGCCAGGCCTTGGCCCCAATGAGCTCTGGCCAGGTTGAAGGCTATTTCCGCTTTCCGGTGTTGCTTGCTTAATGAATGCAGGAAAACCATCCCGATCGCCAGATCCGCCGGCGGCTTGGTGATCGCCCAATTGAGAAACTGAGGCTGCGTGATCACTTTGATCAGGCCTTTGGCGAATAGCTCCGAACTATGCGGCCGCCAGGGGGTAAAGCGTGCGACTTCCGGGTCGAAAGCATAGGCGTGAATCGCCGGTGCATCGTCCGGCAATAGCGCTCTCAGTTGAAGGCGGGGCGTTGAGATCCAAGCAGGAGTGGCGTCGAACACATCGCTCATGGCACAGGTTCATTCAAGAAACGATTCACCAGGCGATCGGCCCGCTCGCGCGCGAAAAGCGCGGTCATATGAGCCTGTTGCTGATTGCGCGCCCCTGATCCCAAATAGAACCGTTCGTATTGCTCATTGCGGCTGGCCAGCGCACTGCCCGAGAAATCCCAGGCGAGTCGGAAGATTCGCGCCCGGGCCTCGGCTCCGATATTGCCCACGCCCCGCAGATAACGATCCAACAGGGGACGCAACTCGGGATCGTTCAGCTGGGACTTCGTCGGTGTCGTCAATAAATTGTGGGATCCAAGCTGGCGGATGATCTCGCTCACGCGGGGAAACCACGAGGGCAACGTGGCCCGCAAGGCGGTGAGCGGACCGGCGTTCGACACCCACAGGCCATTACCCACTTCGTACGACTGCTCTTCGGCCGAGTGAATGCAGGCCCGCGCGAACTCAGCGTAGGTCCACAGCTCTCCCAGCATCTGCAGGGCCCCAGGATGGCTCATGTTGATCGCCTCGGCCATCTTGGTGGCAAGCCCCCAGGCAAACTCGAGCTTGGTCTGCGCCCGAATCATGGTCTGTTGCATGATGTTAGGCAGCCAACTCGTCATCATGACGGTGTTATGGACGGTCAGATTAGCGTCGATGAACACACGATCCCACGGAACTTCGACGTCGTCGAAAATTACAAACGCATCCTGTTCGTCAAAGCGGCTCGACAATGGATTATCGAACACGTTGGTCGAAACCGCACAGCTATCGCGGCAAACAAACTTAAGGCCGGGTGTCGCGATGGGAATGCAGAATGACAGGGCAAAAGCGTCGGCGTTGATGGGCAGCGCCAGGGAAGGATAAACCGCCAGCTCGTCTGAAAAAGGGGCCAGGGTGGCCAGCATGCGCGAACCGCGTACGATAATTCCATGGGCGGTCTCGCCGGTCTTGTGCAGCGCAATGGTATCACCCACCTTCGGAACATCACCCTTTGCCTTGTCGATCGTTGGTTGAACAATCGTATGGGTGAGCGAGAGGTCATGCCGCCGAATGAATTTATGGTATTTGACCAGTCGCTCGGCGCCGGCTTCATTGCCATAAGCGCCCCATTCGTCGGTCCGCCCCGCGAAACCTGCGTAGGTCACGTTTACGTAGTCCGGGGTGCGACCCATGAGGCCCACCGTATGCTCTGCGATCCGCTCGAGTCCGCGATGGCGCCGAAGCAGATCCTCTTTTGAGTGTGGGATAATATGGCTAACGTTGACGGGCTCCCCGGTCTCAGGATCCGGCATAAGGCAGTCGGCGGCGAATTTGTGCTGCAAATCAAAGACCGACGCCAGCCCACGGGCAGCGCCTGCGAATGCCGGGTGGGATGCGACGTCGCTGACGCGATCGCTTCCGACCCAGATTCGGCGGCTGTCCTTTAATCCACGAAGAAATTGATCTCCTGAGCGTGCTGGCACTTTAGATGTCCTCTGTTTTTTGTGCCACCGCGAGTGATCGGCGCTGGATTATCGAGCCACCCGCGGGAGCGTTGGTGAGTGCCTGAAAGGTCAGTGCAACGGCAACATCTTAGAATAGAAGCTTCGGCTCCATGCCCACATGGGGTCATTACCCACCTTTTGACGGGCCATGAGCTTCCGATTAAATGCTGTTCAGAAGTGATGCGAAATGGGGTCTAGGCCTTCCAAAGGGAGCTATATTCGCCAGTTTCCAAAATCATGGAGGGTAATACCTACTAAAGAAATACGGTTTCACACCGTAGAGTGGGGCTTAGACCATGATAGCACTTACCCGGCAAAGTCCGAAGCGAGCCAAGGAACCTGAGATCCCAGTGCACGCGCAGCAGGAAAAAATGCCGCAGAGCACAGTTGAGGAGCAAGGGAATGTGTTGGACAAAAAGAATCGCACCGCGGGAAACCTGTCGCGGGAAACATGCCTACACGAGCTGTTCGAGGCACAGGTCGAGTCAGTGCCGAAAGCGGAGGCCCTCGTGGTTGGCGCGGCACGCCTTACTTATTGTGAGTTAAACTTTCGGGCGAACCGCGTCGCCCATCATCTGCGGTCCCTGGGCGTGGGCCCGGAAACTTTGGTGGGAATATTTTTGGAGCGCTCGGCGGACATGGTTATCGCCATGTTGGGTGTGCTAAAGGCCGGCGGCGCCTATGTGCCGCTGGATCCCGCCTATCCAATGGATCGGCTGGCCTTCATGCTGCAGGACGCACAAGTGCGCACGGTTCTGACCCAATCTTCGCTCGTGGCGACGTTGCAGGACTTCGAACTCGCGGCGGGGCAGTCGCCGCCGCAGATCGTCTGCATCGATACGGACCAGCGCATTTTTCTCGCAAGCACGGAGAATCCCGCCCCGTCCGCCCAAGCCCGCAATCTTTCCTATGTCCTCTACACCTCGGGCTCGACCGGTCGGCCCAAGGGTGTGGCGCTCGAACACCACAATGCCGTCGCCTATGTCCATTGGGCCGGCCAGGTCTACAGCGCGCACGAGTTGGATGGGGTGCTTGCCGGCATTTCAATTTCCTTCGACTTGTCGATTCTGGATCTTTTTGTGCCGCTGAGTTTTGGTGGCAAAGTAATCCTGGCCCCCAACACGCTGGCCCTGCCAAGCCTCGCGGCGGCGGCGGAAGTCCGGCTGATTACCACCGTGCCGTCCGTGGCAAGGGAATTGTTGCGCATCGGCGGCATTCCTGCGTCAGTGGAAACCATCAATCTGGGCGGCGAACCCCTGTCGATCCAGTTGGTGCAGCAGCTCTATGCCCTGCCGCACCTCAAGCGGGTGTACGATCTTTACGGGCCGACCGAAACCACGACCAACTCGACTTTTGCCCTGCGTACTCTCGGGGGACCGGCGACCATCGGACGCCCCATTGCCAACACCCAGGTTTACATCTTGGATGAGCACTTCCGTCTGGTGCCGGTGGGAACAACGGGTGAGTTGTTTATCGGAGGGGAGGGCGTGGCGCGAGGCTATCTCAATCGCCCCGAAATTACCGCGGAAAAATTTATCCATCTTCCGTTCGAAAACGGGCACAAGGTGCGCTTTTACCGAACCGGCGATCTCTGCCGTCACCTGCCAGATGGCAATCTTGAGTTCATTGGCCGGCGCGACCAGCAGGTTAAAATCCGCGGGCATCGGATCGAACTGGGCGAGATTGAGACGGTTCTCCTGACCCATCCGTCGGTGAGCGAAGCCATTGTCATCGCACCCGAAGAATCCTCGGGTGAACGACGGCGGCTGATCGCCTATGTGGTGCCGCGTGCGATGCGGTGGCAAAAGCAGGCGGAAACACGGGCCGCCGCAGAACAGCGTATCATTCCACAGCTCCGAGTGCATTTGAAAAACCGCCTGCCGGATTACATGCTGCCCGGCACTTTTGTCTTTCTCGACCGATTTGAGCTCACGCCGAGCGGCAAGATCAATCGCGCCATGCTGCCCGAGCCGGTGCAGACCAGGGTCGCCGCCGGTGATTACCTGGCGCCGCGTACTCCAACCGAGAAGCTGCTTTGCGCCATCTGGAGCGGTCTGCTCGGACTGAGGCAAATCGGGGTGAACGACGACTTTTTTCAACTCGGCGGGGATTCCCTGCAAGGCGTCGCCATGTTCGCGGAGATCGAAAGAAAAACCGGCCTTAAACTGCCGGTCGAGACCATGCTGCAGGCGCCTTCCGTCGGCCAGCTCGCAACATTTATGAATGAAATGCGCCGATCCAGCCACCCAGCCTTGGGTTCCCCATGGATAAAAATTCAGCCGCATGGGAGTCGTCCACGACTATTCCTCGTCCATGGGGTCGGAGGCGGCATGATGTGGGGATATGCGAATTTAGCCCGCCATTTTGGGCCTGATCAGCCTATCTATGCCTTCAAGGCGTGCGATCCGGATGAGTTGGAGAAGTTTGATACCATCGAAAAAATGGCCGCGCATTACGTTCAGGAATTGCGCCGGCTTCAACCGGAGGGGCCCTATGCGTTGGGCGGCTACTGTTTCGGCGGCAATGTCGCCTTTGAAATGGCCGGCCTGCTCGACCAACAGGGACAACAGGTCAGTTTGCTCGCATTGATAAACTCATCGCCACCTTGCTCAAGCTACGACCGGGTGAATTGGACTCCGCTCTATCTGTTGAAATTTTTGCACAATCTTGGCCTTTGGGTGAACGGTTTTTTGCAGTGGAACTTGGTGAAGAAGCGACGATTTATGCACTGGAAAATCCGTGGCGTGAAAAAAAAGGCGACAAAATGGCTCCGGCCACCGCCCGCGCATGCCAACGGATTCGACGTGGAGGAATTGGTGGATCTTTCGGCCGTGCCGAGCGATCAGCGTTACCTGTGGGAATCGCATGTGCGTGCACTCGGCCAACATAAAACCAAGTCTTATCCGGGCAAGGTCGTCCTATTGCGTACGCGGGGCCATCCACTGAATTGTTCTTATGACCGGCAATGCGGCTGGAATGAATTTGCCCTGGGCGGAGTTATCGTGCGCGTGGTCCCGGGGTTGCACGAGAGCTCGCTCGAAGAACCGTATGTCAGGGTGCTGGCCCGTGAGTTGAAAACCCATCTCGACGCCATTCAGCCGGAAGTAGGGAAATCTTTATGAACCTCGTTCGCTTTCTCTTCCGCTATTCGCGCAAGACCATGATCTGGACCGCGCTCGCGGCCCTGGTCAGCGGCGCCTGTAATGCTGGCCTGATCGCCTTGGTCAACATCCTTCTGGGTGGAACCGGCCGCCCCGCGGCCATGCTGCTCGGGTGGTTTGTGGCGCTGGGGACGGTGCGGCTGATGACCAACTATATCGCGCAGGTCAGCCTCGCGCGTTTTTCACAACGTGGCACGGCCAACCTGCGCCGTGACCTCGTGCGCAAGATTCTCGCCGTGCCGCTGCGGCAGCTGGAGGAGATCGGCGCGCCGCGCCTGATGGTCGCGCTGACCGAGGATGTGATGAGCATCACCGAGGCGATGCGCTCCATTCCTGCGTTCATTGTGAACTTTGCCATCCTGCTCGGCGGCGCAGTGTACCTGGGCTGGCTCTCCCCACGGATTCTCTTCGCGATTTGCGTCCTCATCGCCCTCGGGGCGGTGGTCTACCGCTTGCTGGTACATAGTGGCTTTGCCTTTCTCAAGGCGGCACGGGAAGCGGAGGATAAGTTATTCCGCAACTTTCGGGCCCTTACGGAAGGAATCAAGGAACTCAAACTGCACCGGGAACGTCGGGATGTGTTTCTGACCGAGGGGGTCGATTCAGCCACGGCCGCCTATCAGCACAATAATATCGCGGCGGAAATTCGCTTTATCGTCGCGCAAAATTGGAGCCAATTGTTATTCTTTGTCCTCATCGGCCTGATTCTCTTCCTCGTGCCGAGAATGGAGCATGTGAGCATGCACCTGATGACGAGCTACGTCGTGGCCACGCTTTACTTGATGGGCCCGCTTTCCGGGCTCTTGCTCGTTTTTTCCGTCTTTGGCCGGGCCAGTGTGTCGTTGCAAAAAATCGAGCAACTCGGCCTCGCGCTGAGCCAGACCAGCGACCACAGCCCGGCTGCGCATCACGACCAGCCGCCTGGTTTCAGGCGGCTCGAGCTCACTGGCATCAGCCACGCCTATCATCGGGAAAGGGAGGACAACACCTTCACGCTGGGCCCGGTGAACCTGGCCTTTCAGCCCGGGGAAATTGTTTTTCTTGTCGGTGGCAACGGCAGCGGCAAGTCCACGCTCGCAAAAATTATCACGGGATTATACCCGCCGGAGCTCGGTGAAATCCGCGTGGATGGAAAACTCATTGACGATCACAACCGGGACAATTACCGGCAGTTTTTCTCGGCGGTTTTCTCGGACTTCTATCTTTTTGACGCCTTCATCGGACTCAAGGGACCCGCCCTTGATGCGCAAGCCAGTGCTTACCTGACCCGCCTGCATCTCGACCACAAAGTCAAAATCCAAAACGGAGTGCTTTCGACCACGGATCTTTCCCAAGGTCAGCGAAAACGCCTGGCCTTGCTGACCGCCTACCTGGAAGACCGGCCCTTTTATCTGTTTGACGAGTGGGCTTCCGACCAGGATCCGCTCTTCAAGGAAGTATTCTACACCCAACTGTTGCCGGAGCTCAAGGCGAGGCATAAAGCCGTTTTGGTCATATCGCACGACGACCGTTATTTTCATCTGGCTGATCGTATCATCAAACTGGATTACGGGCGGATCGTGGTGGAGGCATCCGACCCAATGGCTGCAGAAGAATCCAAATATATCTTGCCCGCTCCCGCGCGTCGTCGGCCCTCTCGGTATGAGCCTTCGCATCCTCACGCCTGATGACATCCCGGTGGTCGCCGCCATTCATCGGGCGGTTTTTCCGCGCGCGGCCATCAGCCGCCTGGGTCAGGCGGCGGCGCGCCGGTATTACGACTCATTGATGTCAGGTCTATACGACACCGTGGGAGTGGGGGCCTTCGAGCAAAACCAACTCTCAGGCTTTTGCTTCGTCGGGGTGAGGCACATCGCTGAAATCTCCTACGTGCGGCAGCATGCCCTGTTTCTCGCGTGGCGCATCGCAAGCCATCCCTGGCTGCTGATGGAATCATTTATTTGGAGCAGGATTGGCAGCGGACTGCGGCTGCTCCTACCGCAATCCCGGCCACCGGTTGCCACGGCGTTGACCGACCAAGACTCCGGTTCTTCTTATGGCGTCCAGTATCTCGCCGTTCACCCAAGCTGCCAGGGCCGTGGGTTGGGCACGCAACTGCTCAGCGCAAGCGAGGAGATTGCCCGTCAACACGGCTGCGCGGAAATCCACCTGAGTGTCTACCTTGACAACACCAAGGCGATTGGGCTCTACGAACGAATAGGTTGGCAGAAGTTTTTTCAGGACGGAGTCTGGAGGGGGCTCATGTTCAAGCGTCTCATCACTTGATTGCGTCTGCGGGTGCTGGAGTGATTATAGAAACTATATGTCATTGAATCTGCCCGGCGCTAAGTCAGATCCTCAGGCTCCGTCCCCATCTTCTGGAGCTGCGGCTGGTGCGAAGCAGAAGATGACGCTTAAAAAAGTCTTCTCCGTGGTCGGCCCGGGAGTCATCGCCGGAGCGGCGGATGACGATCCTTCAGGAATAACAACTTATTCCATTGCCGGGGCACAGCTCGGCACCTCGTTGTTGTGGACCGCGCTTCTAACCTGGCCGTTGATGGCCGCAGTCCAGGTCATGTGCGCGCGGATCGGGATGGTTACGGGGCAAGGATTGTCTGCCGCGCTGCGGAAAAAATTTCCGCGTTGGTTGATTATCGCTGCTTCGTTCGCGCTTTTTGCGGCGAACGCGATCAATATTGGCGCCGATCTCGCCGGGATGGCCGATGCAGGCAAGATGCTCACCGGCATCAATTCCCATTGGTCGATCATTGGATTCGGGATAGTGATCGGCTGGGCAACCATCCGCTTTCGTTACCAGCAAATTTCGTTTGTTCTCAAATGGCTTTGCCTTGTCCTGTTTGCCTACGTCATCACGGCATTTATCGTTGTGACCGATTGGAGGTCTTTGATCCACGATACGGTCATTCCCCGGATGCCGAAGGGGCACGATGCCTGGTCAATGCTGGTTGCGATTTTGGGCACCACCATCAGCCCGTACCTTTTTTATTGGCAGGCTTCCGAGGAAGTAGAGGAGGAAAAAAGCGCAGGTCTCAAAAAAGTCAGCCAACGGAAAGGCGCGACCAGGCATGAACTCCTCGTTCGCCGGCTGGATGTGGGTGTAGGGACATTTTTTTCGAACCTGATCATGTTCTTCGTTATCGTGACGACCGCGGTGACACTGCACCAGCACGGCATCACCTCGATCGAAACTTCGCGACAGGCCGCCGAAGCATTGAAACCCCTTGCTGGCGCGTATGCTTATGCTTTTTATACCCTAGGAATTATCGGGGTGGGTTTCTTGGCCATACCGGTGCTGTCGGGATCAGCCGCTTATGCTTTTGCCGAGTGCTTCGGCTGGAAACAAGGGCTCGATGAAAAATTCAGCCGGGCCCGGTTTTTTTATTGGACGGTCATTTTATCGACTGCAGTGGGTGTGTTGCTGGACTTTTCAAGGATAAATCCAATCAAGGCACTTTATTGGACCGCGGTGATCAATGGCCTGCTCGCACCAGTTCTATTGGCCGGGATCGCCCTCGTGGCTTCAGACCGGTCAGTCATGGCCGGTCAGCCAAGCTCACGCCTGTCCCGGTTCACCGTTTGGACCACGGCAATTCTAATGACCGCTGCCGCGGTAGGCATGTTTGTTTTTTGACCCAAACCGACTGTCTGCCAAATCGCAGTAACCTCAGTATTGGTAGTTAGTAATTCGTAGTTGGTATTTGGTGGCCAGACTTCGGCGTTCAGCGTTCGACGTTCAAAGTTCAGCGTTCCAGCTCCCAATCTTGTCACTTGATACCTGTTACTTGTCACTGGGCAGTCACAACACGGCCGCGGCCCACGGTGGCAGCTCAATCCGCTGCCGGTGACCAAAGTCTGTCAGTAAATTTTGCAACCACGGGCGCGTGCAGCGGAAATGGGTCGCTCGTATAAATTTTTTGTCCCCTTCAGTTTCCACTGTGTAGTTTTCGACCCTGATGGTGACGGGCGATAGCTCGCCGTCCAGCAGGCAGGAGACTTCCACTGTTTTGCAACGGGAGTCGATTTTCAGATCCTGCACCTTGCCATAGCGGGCGATCAGGTTGTTAACCCAGGCTTTGGTGGCCTGGCTGGCCAAGGCATCTTTCGCGGCATTGAACATGGTGTGGCGTGCTGATTCACGGCGATAGCAGCGCGTCCAGTAAACTAGAAAGCGAACCGGTACTCGTGGTTCCCGCGCCATGAGAAGTAATGCAAAATCGGCGGGGCGCGGGAGACAACCGGCCAATTAAACGGTCTATAATCCAGGTCCGCTGGCCGCCGCCGTGCTTCTCATGGCGCGTGCCGCATCGCTTCATGAAACTCTCAAGCTTACATCTCAAACGTTACCGGCAAATCGCTTCACTGCTGTGGAAATACGGCCGTTCCGACCTCGCACAGCAAATGAGCTCGGAGGAAGGTTTTGGCGTTGATGTGCTCTTGGATGCGGAAGGTCAGCCTACGACGGATAGTGCAGCACCGCCCGCTGCCGGCGCCGCTTCACCCGAGCATCTGGCGGATGACTTGGAAGCGATGGGGCCGACTTACGTCAAGCTGGGGCAGGTGCTCGCGGGCCGCCCGGATTTACTACCCGACGCCTACTTGAAGGCGCTCGCGCGCCTGCAGGACAAGGTGAAACCGTTTTCCTACGACGAGGTGGAGGAAACGGTCATGGCCGAACTGGGCGTCAGGATTTCCAAGGCGTTTTTGCGTTTCGAGATCGAACCTTTGGCCGCGGCTTCACTGGGGCAGGTGCATCGCGCGGCGTTGCGGGACGGCCGGGCGGTGGTCGTGAAGGTGCAGCGCCCGCACATCCGCCAGCAAATCGCGGAGGACTTTGAAGTACTCGAGCAAATCGCCGCCTTCCTCGATGCCCACACCGCACTGGGCCGTCGTCACCGCTTTCTCGTCATTCTCCAGGAGTTCCGCCTGTCAATCCAGCAGGAGCTCAATTACGAGCGCGAGGCGCATAACCTCATCGCGCTCGGAAAAAACCTGAAAGAATTCAAACTCATCCAGGTGCCGCAGCCCGTGACGGATTATTCCACGCGGTCAGTCCTGACCATGGAGGAAGTGCAGGGTCAAAAGATTACTGCGCTCGGCCCGCTGGCCTTGCTCGACCTGAAGGGCGCGCCGCTGGCCGAGGAATTATTCAAGGCTTACCTCCAGCAGGTGCTCGTGGACGGATTGTTTCATGCCGACCCGCATCCCGGAAACGTCTTCATTACAAACGACCGGCGCATCGCCCTAATCGACCTTGGGATGGTGGGACACACGGCGCCCGCCATGCAGGAAAGCCTGCTGAAAATCCTTCTGGCCATCGGTGAGGGGAACGGCGAAGCCGTTGCGGAAATTGCCATTCGCATGAGCGAGAAGCTGGAGGAGTTTGCGGCACCCGAGTTTCGCCGGCGCATCACCCAGCTGGTGGCGTTGCGACGCGACCAGGGATTGGAGCAGCTCAATGTCGGCCGCTCCCTCTTGGAAGTGAGCGGCATCGCCCATGAAAACGGCCTCATTGTCCCCAGCGAACTGGTGCTGCTCGCGAAAACCATGCTGCAGCTGGATGAGGTCGGACGGATCCTCGATCCGGAGTTTGATACCAACGCCTCCATCCGTCGCAACGTCGCCGCGCTGATGACCCGGCGCATGAGCAAGGATCTCACACAGGGTAACCTTTACAGCTCGCTGCTCGAGATGAAGGATTTCACGGCGGGACTTCCTTCCAGACTTAATCGGATCATGGATATGGCGACCAACGCCGAGCTGGAGGTAAAAGTGAAGGCCACCGACGCCAAGATGGTGGTGGATGCCATGGAGAAGATCGCAAACCGCATCGCCATGGGCATCGTGCTCGCCGGCATGATTATTGGCGCATCATTAATGATGCGCGTACCAAACTCGTTTCAGCTCTTCGGCTATCCCGGGCTGGCCATCCTTTGTTTCATCGCGGCTGCGGCCGCGAGTTTCTGGCTCGTGATTGGCATTTTCATCGCGGACTACAAGGGTCGGAAGAAGTATAAGCGCTGAATCGGAAAGGTATCAGGTGTCAGGCCTCAAGTATCAGGATTAGGAGTCAGGAGTGGTCGCTATCTTGCCACTTGATACCTGTTACCTGGCACTTGGTGGTCGGTAGCTTGGATCATTTTTCACGGCGATGGGTATGACTTGCCACCGGTTGATCGAAGATTGTGGCTGGAGAAATAGCCCAAACTCGACCAGTCGGTCAAAAAATTGATCCGTGATTTCGCGATATATGTGTTGGATTCGATGCATAAAGGTAAGGGCGCAAGTGATTATGATGTTGGGGCAACCTTGCCGAGTTTTATGAGTGCAGTCGTGGCGCTTTGGTTCCCATTGGCCGCGGCTTTGCGCAGCCAGTAGATTGCTTGTTTCCGAATTTTCGGGACACCGAGTCCGAGGGAATAGCTGAGCCCGAGGAAATATTGCGCGTCAGGATGCCCTTGCTCGGCTGCTTTCTTCCACCACTTGGCCGCTTCGACGGGATTTTTGGCCACGCCTTCGCCTGCGAAATAGCTGAGTCCGAGACAATATTGAGCGTCGGCATAACCTTGGTCGGCCGCTTTCCCCCACCACTTTACGGCTTTGATTGGATCCTTGGGAAAGCCATCATCGCCATTGTAGCAGCATCCAAGCGCATATTGGGCTTCGTCGAAACCTTGATCCGCGGCTTTGCGAAACCACTTGATCGCGTCGGCGGTGTCTTTGGAAACGCCGCGGCCGCTTTCGTAAAGCAGACCAAGGTTGAATTGGGCAAGGGCATTGCCTTCTTCCGCTGCCTTGCGCAGGGATTGAATATCCTTCGATTTCCCGGGGGCGTCCGCTTTTGACCCTGAACCAGAGCCGGCTAGCCAAACAGCTTCACTGGCAAACGCCTCACCGACAAATCCGATGGCGACAATTACCATGATTAACGAGCACAACCTCGCATCGGTTAATCGCCTTGCAATCATAACGCATGGGATCGGGTATCGCACGGTCAGAGTGTACGAAATTGTGCCGGCCTTAAATGTCGGCCTTGCGCTGATTGGACCGTAGGAATCCTCGCCGTCGCAGTGTCGGTGTTTGTCCGACAAAGATGGCTGACTGAACCATTCAGCGATCTGCCATATCGTATTAACCACTAATGCACACTAATTGTCACTAATAGTTCAAAGCAGGCAGAAGACCGACTTAACCACTGATGTACCCTACTTCGCCGAAGCTACGAAGGGCAGGCACTTATAGTCACTGATAATATGAAGTTAGGTTCGAGCTCATTTTTGATCTGCTTCTTCCGGATCAGTGATCATCAGTGTGCATCAGTGGTTAAAATGCTTTACCGCCCGGGCGCGATTGGCAGGCTGGCTTTTCCAAGCGGAACCTCGGCCTGGATCGTCGTGCCCTTGCCTCGTGCGGAGACGACGCTGAATCGGCCGCCAACCATCTCCACGCGTTCACGCATGCCGACCAATCCGAGGCGATTGCTCCATTTGGCGGACGAAAGGAGGTTCACGTCGAAAGCTTTGCCATCGTCGGTGATTTTCAGGCACACACCGCCCGGGACTTTAAGAATAATCACTTTCACCACGCTGGCTCGCGCATGTTTGGCGACATTGGTGAGCGCTTCCTGCGCGACGCGGTAGAGCACCGTCCGTTTGTCGTTATCCAGGGCTTCGGCACCGGCAAAGGCCGTGAATTGAATCTGCAGGCCTTTCCGTTTTGGGAAATCGTCGATGTAGGAGCGGAGCGTCGGGATCAATCCGAGTTGATCCAGCATCGCCGGCCGAAGTTCACGGGCAAATTGATGCACGACGCGCACCGATTTTTCCACCAGATGGCGCAGGGGAACGATGGTCTGCCGGACGCCTCGCGGATTGACCGCCGCCGCCTTGGCGAAGATCGCCAAATGGACATTGATGCTCAGCAGGAGCTGGCTGATTTCATCGTGCAACTCATGGCTGATTTCCTTTCGCTGGTTTTCCTGCACCAGCAGAATCTGATGGGAGACATTGCGCAGTTTTTTTTGCAGTTGACGCGAGCGTTCCAACAATTGATGAGCCCGGCTTTCGCTTTTTTTGAGCGCGGCCTCGGTGGCCTGACGCTGGATGATTTCCTCCTCCAAATGCTGGTTCGTGGCCGCCAGGATATCGATGCGGTGTTGCGCCGCCTCCGCCTGCTTGCGAGCCGCAATGTCGATGACCGCCACCCGGCACCATTTGCGCGCGCCGCTGGACACAACGGCGGCCTTGGCCTCCAAATCGGCCCAAAAAGCAAGGCGTCCGGCCTTCAGGAGCGATACTTCGCAGACTTGTTTTTCGTGCCGGGCAAATATTTTTCCGAGAAAGGTATTGAAAGCCGGACGGCTCTGCGGCGCCACAAAAAGCTGAAAACGGCGGGTGGTTAAGAAGGATCTTTCCATTCCGAGCAAGACGGCCCCGGTCAGGTTCACTTCCAGGATCTGGCCTTGGTGGTCGAGGGAAAAATAGCCGACCGGGGCGAAATCGTAGAGGTCCGTATATTTCTCCAGAACCGTAGCGACCTCGGCCTTGGATTGTTTGAGTTCCTCATTTTGCAACTCCAGTTCGATTTGGTGGACCTGCAGTTCATGGACGATCCGCTTTGTGTCAGCCTTGGTTTCGATTAGCGTCCCGCCTGCCGGTTGCTCCTGCAACCGGTGTTCAGCACGACGGCGCAGCTTGCCGGCGGCTCCCGAGGTGTGGGGGTGCTTTTTTATGGTTTGAGTTTCCCTGTGGCGCCGGCCGCTCTCCGGATTGTTTTGCCCAACGCCTTGCGAAATTGTTGTTTGGCTGCACGAACCTGAAGGCGACCGAGCGCTCGATCCAACGCGAGACCCTGCTTCGTCGAGTGCGTGGCCAAATTGCTGTGCTTCACGCGCAGTTCGGCTTCCACTTTTTTAGCCGCAGTGATGTCGGCGAAAGTAATGACCACGCCATCAATCCGGTCATCCATGGTGCGATAGGGCATGACGCGCACCGTGAACCAGCGTCCATCGTGAGTGGCAATGGATTTTTCTGAAAAGACCAGGGTTCGCAGCACGGTGCGAGCGTCCGTGACCAACCCGGGGTAGAGCAAGTCGGAGGCCAGGTCGGTGATCGGCCGGCCCACGTCACTCGGGATAAACTTGATGATGGTCTTCGCCTGAAGGGTGAAGCGCCTCACGTGCAGATCGTTATCCAGGAATACCGTGGCAATGTCCGTGCTGTTGAGCAGGTTTTTCATGTCATTGTTCGCCCCGGAAAGCTCGTCGAGCTTGGCTTGCAACTCGGTGTTGACCGTCTGCAGCTCCTCGTTCAGCGACTGCATCTCTTCCTTCGAGGTCATGAGTTCCTCGTTGGTGGATTGCAATTCCTCGTTGGTGGATTGCAGCTCTTCGTTCATGGACTTGAGCTCTTCCTGCGAGGTCTGCATTTCCTCGCGGCTTGCCTGCACATCCTCGCGGGCACGTTGAAGTTCCAACTCCAGCTCTGCCTGCCGGGCGATACGGGCCGGGGGTTTTCCAATTTCGCCTCCCGGGATTATTTCAGCCTGCATAACTGTGTCGGAAAACACGATCAGGATCATCCCTGACAGCTCCTTTGGTTCTTCGAGTGCCTGCACCATGATGTCCACGGATTGCCTGCCGGCATCGCTCTCGGCTTTAATGCCCTGGACGGTGACCGTGCCTTTTTCCCGATGAACTTTTTGCAGGGCGCTGGAAAGATCGTGACGCAGCCCTTCACGGACCATGGCCATGACATTCCAGTTAGCCTTGCCGGCCGCTGGTTCCAAATATTTGCCGGTCCGGCCGCAGATATAAAGAATGTCGCCTTCGTCGTTGACGAGCACGGCCGGCGGGGCAAAGCGCGCCTGGAGCAACTGATCCACCAGCGACTGGAGACTGGGGGTGGGGCGGCGTAACGGCGTCGACGCGTCCGTCCGATCCGTCGGAATTGGCACGTACACGGCGGGAAAATCGAGAAGATTGCCCGGCGATGAGGATTCGTTCCGTCGAAAAACCCGCTCCTTGAGTGCCAGCGGAGTGAATATGTTCGCAAAGCCTCCAATGCTCTCCGCGCTGCCAAGAAACAGCACGCCGTGGGGATTGAGGCTGTAGTGGAAAAGCGGAAAAAGTTTCTTCTGTAATTCTGGGGTCAGGTAAATCAACAGGTTACGGCAGCATAAAATATCCAGTTTTGTGAATGGCGGATCCATGATCAGGTTCTGGGGCGCGAAAATTATCATCTCCCTGATCGCCTTGTTCACCCGGTAGCCGCTCTGCTCTTTGACGAAAAACCGGGTCAATCGCGCGGGCGACACGTCGGCGACGATGTTTTCCGGGAAAAACCCCTGGCGGGCCTTGTCAATGGCATCCTTGTCCAGGTCGGTGGCGTAAATTTGCAGGGAAACTTTTTCCGCAGATTTGATCTGCTTGAGTGCTTCGGTAAACACCATCGCCAGCGAGTAAGCCTCCTCGCCCGTCGAACACCCGGCCACCCACGCCCGCAGTGCTCCGCCCGCGGGCCGGCCGGCAAGCAGCGCAGGGAGTGCTCGTTTTGCCAGCTGTTGCCAGGCCGTGGGATCGCGAAAAAAACTCGTCACTCCGATTAGCAATTCCTTGAAAAGAATACCCAGTTCCTGGGGATTCTCCTGCAAATACTGGACGTAGGCGCTGATCTTGGCCAATTGGTGGATACCCATGCGGCGTTCGACCCGCCGATGCAGCGTGCTCCGGCGATAAAGGGTGAAATCATGGCCGGTGTGGGAGCGTAGCAGGATCACGATTTTTTCCAAAGCGCTCTGGACCTTTTCTTCCAGGGGCCGTTTGGTCTTGTCGATCGGCGGCAGATGCCGCTGGTAAGCAATGAGTTTGCCGGGCAACTCTTCTGCGGAAGCGACAAAATCTGCCAGCCCCGCCTCAATGGCGCTGCGCGGCATGGCGTCGAATTTTGCCGTAGCTGGATCCTGCACCAGCGCCACTCCGGCTTTTTCCTTGATGGCCCTGAGGCCCAGCGTGCCATCGCTGCCCATGCCCGACAGGATGATGCCCACACTGCGTTCGTGCTGGTCCTCGGCGAGTGAACGAAAAAAGAAATCGATTGGCAGGCGCAGTCCGCGGGGAGCGGCCGGGGCGAGCAAGTGCAGCGTTCCATGAAGGAGCGACATGTCGCTATTGGGCGCGATGATATACACGCGGTTGGGCTGGACCTTGGTGCGATCTTTCACCTGTGCCACTTTTAGGGTGGTGGCACGCTGGAGCAGCTCCGGCATCATGCCTTTCTGAGTCGGATCCAGATGCTGGATAATGACAAAAGCCATGCCACCGTCCACGGGTACATGTTTGAAGAACTGGACCAAGGCCTCCAGTCCTCCGGCGGAAGCACCGATCCCCACGATGGGGAAGGAGCGATCCACGCTCCGTTTGTCTTTCACCGGAGAGGTCGGTGCGGATTTTGCCGCATGGCGCGTCGACTGACGTTTCGACGGTTTTTTGGAGACGCGCTTTTTCATGCTGAAGCATGCCGCAGCCGCATGGTGATCGGCAGCGACTTTGCTGCGATCAAACTACACAATCCACAAGCTGTCGAGCACGACCCCGCCCAACCCAAAAATATCGATTGCTTTGGTATCACGCTAAAATGCCAGGATGGATTCTTTTCGCTCAGATCAATTCACACGCTGCCAAAGCGCTCTGTAAGAAGAAACCAGATCGGCGAAATAAGAAGTAAGGGTGAAGGGCGCGGCGCCCGGGCCATCCAGCGGTGGGGGAACTGGCCGGTGCCAGAGGAGCAAAGCCAAGGCACGCAAGACTTTTTCACGAGGGTGGCGAAAGGAATTGAATTTAAACAGTGAACGAACGCCGCCGATTTTAAGATTCACCAGTACGTTCCGGTGACGGCTGGTTTCCGGGCATTTATTGAGCCGTCCCCAAGCGTAATCACTGACACACGTAAAATTGGCGCCCAGCCGGCGTTTCTCCTGCCAAAGCCACACTTTGAGCCCCAGTGCCACGACGGCGTTTTGTCGTGCCTGCAGGATGGCCCGCGAAGCCGTGCTTCGCTCGGGGTGAAGTTTGAATTGCAGGCCGGTCGCATGGCACAGGCGAACATCGTCCAGCCATGAAAGAGGTTCGTCGGGAATGAGCTGTTGCAACCGCCGATGCCGCTCAAGGCAGCTCCAATGATACTGGCCGTGCGCCGTGAGCACGGCGTCGCCAAAAGCGAGTTCGGCCTTGGCGATGTTGCGGTGTACAAAATCCGCATCCGCGGCGGTAAACTCAATGTGCTCCAACCGCTCCTGCGCGAAGAGCAGGCCCGTGCAACGATTCATGAGCAGGCGGGTGGCCTCGGATGCAGGAATTTCCCTGGCGACCTGATGGTGGGTTAAATCGAAGAGCAATCCCGGATGGCCCAACAGCCAGCGATGACCCACGAGCAAATCATAGGAAAACATGCTGACGCGGCTGCGCCGGAGTTCCTCGAGCGAGATGATTTTGAATTCAACCTCGGCTCCGGCCATCGGCGTGAGGATTTCTCCCAGCACTTCGAGCGGCAGATGATGGCGCCGCTCGTTGAGGTGACGGTTGCCGCGCAGGCAGACGTAGAATTCCAGGTCGTTGTAAGGACGTTGGCCTTCGCTGGTCCGCATGACTCCGCCTTCTCCGCGTCCGTAACCTCCGCCGAGCAAAACGGCCTGCAATCGATGCGAAGGAATGAGCCCCCGAATGCCGGCCATGATAGTGTCGCAGGTGCCAGCCAGGTGTTTTTCGAGCACGTCATTTCCATCGAGAGTGAAACGGGGCTGGACGGCTGCCTGGCTGACCGGCTCATTTTCTCGTAGCGAAGCGCGTGTCCGGCTGGGAAACAAGGGGTCGGTGAGTGCGATCATGGTAGGGCCCTTCCCGGGTATATCGCCATCCCGGCTTTGAATCCGTCAAGCTTGCCCCGGCGTTGGGCCCAGCGAATGCGCCAGCCTTGCGGCCATTCGCGCAGTCGCCGGGTGCGAAGGCAAAAGGCAAGATCCCGCCGCACGTCGTTCAGCCAGCCCAGCGCCAAGGTTCTGGGCCAGGTGAGTCCGGAGAGATGGGCGGTCTCCATGGCGCTCAGGGCCCAGGCCTCGCCAAAGCTCCGTTTGTAAGCCTGCCGCGGCACGTAATTGTGCGAATGCATGACCACCGACTCCGGACAATACACGATGCGGTGGCCCTGGCTGCGGCACCAGCGAGTGTACTCGTCGTCTTCCGAGTACTGCATCGATTCGAGGAAACCGCGGCGTGACCAAATGTCCCGGCGGATGCCGCTGCTGACCATGCTGAAAAAATGATCCCAACCCGCCGACTCGCGACTGGCCCCGAAACAGCGGTCATAATCGCTGGCAAACACCGCGCGACAATCCGGACGTGGTATTTGGCGGCTGAATACGGCGGCCGTTTGCGGATCCTGCAAGGCCGCGACCAAGGGCCCCAGCCACGACGAACTTTGCGGCGTGGCATCGGCGTTTAGAAAGATCGCCACCTCGCTGCGGGCCAGTTGCATGCCGGTATTGAGCACATGGCTTGGCTGGTAGTCATGAGGAAGAATCTGTAGAAAATGACGCGGCGCAGCCTGCCGGATCAGCTCGACCGATCCATCGCTGGAGCCCGAATCGATCACAATCAACTCCCAGTCTTTGTACTCCTGCGCCTGCAAAGCCGGCAACGTTTCACGCAGAGCCCAGGCCTCGTTGAACGAGCGCAGAATGATGCTGACCGGCATGTCGCTCATGCGGGAATGCTAAGCCGTGGGTCGGGCCGGCCATATGGGGTGATGCCCTACCATGGGAAGGTAGGTTCTCACCCACTCAACACCCGGCGGGAAGCGGGTTACTCTGCCAGGGAAGGTGGGTCGTGCGCCCGGCTTGATAAACTAAACTTATGGAAATCAAACACGTTATCGCAGCGGCCCTGATCATCGTCCTTACCGGGGCCGGCGTGGCGGTCGCTTCCGTCGCCCAGCGTGTGCGGGACCTCATGTTTTTCCTGCTGGTCGCCGGAGCGGTGTTGACCGAGCGGATGAGCGTGAATTTTTTCAGCCAGGCTTGGTATCGGGGCACGACGCGCGGCGTCGAGATTTCCCTGATGGACATCCTCGCCGTTAGCATTCTCGCGGCTTCGCTGCTGGCGCCGCGCTATCGCGGCACGCGTTGGCATTGGCCCGTCGGCCTCGCGTTTCTGGGAACTTATTTTTTATACGGCTGCTTTTCAGTCCTCATTTCGGAGCCTAAAATTTATGGCGTGTTCGAACTTTCTAAGATCGTGCGCGGGATTGTGATTTTTCTCGCCGCGGCTTCGTTTGTGCGAACGAAGCGTGAGCTGCGATTGCTGGTCATGGGACTTGTCTGCGCAGCCTGCCTGGAAGGTATCCTGGGACTCAGGCAGCGATGGGGGGGCATGCCCCGCGTGGCCGGCAGTCTCGACGATGCGAACAGCCTGTCGATGTACCTTTGTCTGATCGGGCCGGTGCTGGCGGCCGCGGCCACGGCAGATTTTCCGCGATGGGTCCGCCGGGCCAGCTTCCTGGGCCTAGCGGTGGCCGCTGTCGCGGTGATGCTGACGGTTTCCCGCGCCGGGGTTCCGATCTTCTGCTTCGTCGTGCTGGGCTCGGCGGCATGGTGCATTTCGTGGCGGATCACTTTTAAGAAGATTGCCTTCGGCTTCGCGGTTATGGCTGGAGCCGCCTTGTTGCTTTACGCTTCATGGAAACCATTGATGGCCCGTTATAGCGAAGCCAGCTTGACCAAGGAATATTTCGATGCCGACACGAGGAATGAGGGTCGGGGTGTTTATTTGCGATGGGCCAGGATGATCGTGGCAGACCATTTTTGTGGGATCGGGTTGAACAATTGGTCTTATTGGGTCAGCAAGAGCTATGGCGCGAGGCAGGGGTTCATCTACGGCGACTACGATAGAATTCATTCGTTGGAGGAGCGGCTTGCGAATCCCGGCATAAACTTCGCAGCCCCAGCGCACAGCTTGGGCGCGCTCACCCTCGGTGAGCTGGGTGTACCCGGATTGTGTGTGTTTGCCCTCGTCTGGCTGCGCTGGTTTCAGATTGGCTCAACGTTTTTGAGACGGCGTCTGGGCGATCCGATGCATCGTCTCGGGGTGGGGATATTCTTCGGAATTTGCGGAATCTTTCTGCAAAGTTTGACTGAATGGGTTTACCGGCAAACACCGATTTTCATCACTTTTAACCTTCTGATCGGGACACTGGCTGGGCTTTATTATTACAAGCAGAAGGAAAAGAGATCGACTGAGGCGAAGGCCGAAAAGGCGGAGACCGTTCGGGTCCTTGTCAGTTCCGTGTTGGCTGCGACTGAGGCGTGACCGCCCATGAAGGTAGCCCATCTGTTGCGCAAATATAATCCGGCTGAATGGGGCGGCACGGAAACCGCCCTGTACGGGCTGTGTGACGGACTGCGCCAAAGCGGCGTGAGTTCCGTTGTCTATTGCCCAGGCATTCCTGTGGGCCCGAAGGTCGATCCTTTGGCGGAGGCAGGATGTGTGGTGAAGCGTTTCCATGCTTGCGTGCCGATCTGGGGAATCTCGCCTGAAAAAAAACGCCAGATGGTGGCCGTGGGCGGAAACCTCATGTCGTTCGAACTGATCCGGGCGCTGTGGCGGGAACCGGGCCTGGCCGTGATTCACTCCCATGCGTTGGGACGGATTGGAGCCATTGGCCGGATGGTGGCCCGACGGCGCGGGCTGCCTGTTTTATTCACCACTCACGGCGGAGTGTATGATTTGCCCGATCCTCTGAAGCAGAGCCTCAATGCTCCTGCGGACCTGGGTTGGGATTGGGGGAAACTCTGCGGCCTGCTGCTGCGAAGCCGTCAATTATTATCCGATGCGGATGCGATCATCACCTGCAACGAGCGCGAAGCCTCATTGATTCGTGAGCACCATCCCGGAAAACAAGTGGTGGTGCAGCCCCACGGCGTGCCCGTAAAACTTTATCAACATGATCACCGCGCAGCCGCGCGCGCGGCATTTTCCCAAGTGCAGGGACGCAACCTACTGCTCGCCGTCGGCCGGATCGACGCGGTCAAAAATCAATCCTGGCTGGTCGAACAGATGCCCGGGTTGACCCGGCGACATCCCAATCTGCTGCTCGTGCTGGCCGGCGCGACCACGGATCAAAGTTACGCCGACAGTCTGGTCCGCAGGATTGGCCTGCTCGGCCTGGAGCAAAGCGTTTTGCTAACCGGTGGGCTTCCGCCGGGCGATCCGCGCTTGATCGGGCTCATGCAAGAAGCCCGGGTGGTGGTTTTACCTTCGGTTTCCGAAACTTTCGGGCTTGTCATCCTGGAAGCATGGGCCGCAGGCACAGCCGTCATTTCCACCCGGACGTCGGGTGCAAGAAGCCTGATCGAACACGGGAAAACAGGGCTGCTGTTCGACCTCGCCCGGCCGGAAGAATTTCACGCCAGGGTGAATGAATTATGGTCGGATCCTGAAACTGCCGGCCGGCTGGCCGCTCAAGGACACCAGCGAGTCATCGCCGATTTCGACACGCGGGTTCTCGCCGACCGGATGAAGCGGCTCTACGATAACCTCATCGAAAAAAAACATGCGCTACGTAATTCTGCGTGACGACGATACAAATGCCATGACTCCCGTCGCCTGGCTCGACCGGCTCTACCGGCCATTCCTCGACCGGGGGCTGCCCGTGAACCTCGCGGTGATTCCAGAAGTGCGCACGGATGTAAGGCAGACCGACGGGCGGTTTGAGGGCTTTCTCTCCGTCGGGCATCGCACTCAGTCCGAGACCATGCGGATGGAGGAAAACCCAGAGCTCGTCGCATATATCCGGGCGAACGACGGATTTCATGTCGCGCAACATGGTTGTTTCCATAATCACTTCGAGTTTGACCAACTGGATCAGTCGGCAGCGGTTCGCCTGGTGGAGTTGGGCACGCAACGATTGCGGGAAGCCGGCTTCGCCATGCCACGCGCCTTCGTCGCGCCTTATGACCGGATTTCCCGCGCCAGTCTGCTCGCAATCGCCCGGCGCTTCGATGTCCTTTCAACCGGCTGGTTTGAACTGGGCCGTCAGCCGCGCGAATGGTTGTCACGTTACCTTTGCAAAAAAATCCAGCGCGCACCCCACTGGCGGGTGGGCCGCATCGCGATGCTCTCTCATCCGGGATGCCTGCTTTCCTACCTGCGGCCAACGGGCAGCATCTTGGATGCCGTGAAGCGCCAGGTCGAAAAACAGCGGCTGACCGTGCTGGTCACGCATTGGTGGGAATATTTCAGGAATGGAACACCCAACCGGCCATTCATCGATGTGCTCCATGAAACGGCGGACTATCTGGCCACCGCGCCAGACCTTCGCGTCATTTCTTTTGATGAACTGGCGGACGGCGGTGTACCGCTGACCTGATTGGATGGGTCGGGTTATACCCCAGTGACCGCGACGGATATTTCAGGGATGATATTCGCGATGAACGAATCCTGCGAAGTCCTGGGCGCAAAGATCGATCATAGGAACTATGAACTCGAACCAGCCACCGAGCGCGCGATGCGAATCGACCAGGAGCTGATTGTCAGGACCAGGGAGTTGGAACAAGCGAGGAAGGAACTCAGCCAGATCAATGGATCATTGGAGGCGAGGGTGGCTGAGCGCACCGTACAACTTGAAGCTGCCAACAAAATATTGGTTGCAGCCAACAAACAGCTGGAATCCTTCGGTTATTCTCTGGCCCATGATTTAAAGTCTTCGCTCACGACGGTAAGCATAGCGGCTGAAATGCTGATGAAAGATCCAGCCGGCTTGAAAAGCGAACAGCAGGGTTGGGTTCAGTACATAACAGACGGCGGCCAGCGAATGCAGCGAGTCATTGACAGTATGCACACGCTTGCCGGCCTGGGCCGCACCAACTTGGTGCCATGTCCCATTGACCTCAGTGTCATAGCCCGTGAAATCATCGAAAAGCTCCAGCGTGGCGAGCCGGCTCGGAAGATCGAAGCCTGCGTGGCTCCACGACTTTATGTGCGCGGCGATGCGCGACTCCTGCGAATGGTCGTGGAAAACCTGTTATGCAATGCATGGAAATTTACGGGGAAGAAAGAAGGCGCCCGCATCGAATTCGGCTCGCTGCTAAAGGACGGAACCGAGGTTTGCTTTGTGCGCGACAATGGCGTGGGTTTTGACATGACGAATGTCGGAAAGATTTTCCACGCTTTCCAGCGTCTGCATAATCAGGCCGATTTTCCGGGGGCCGGCCTCGGGCTTGCGATTGTGCAACGAATTATCGAACGGCACGGTGGAAATATTTGGGCGGAGTCCGAAGAAGAAAAGGGAAGCACGTTTTACTTTAACCTGCCGCCAAACAAGTAGGTCCAGCCAGCCATCTGTTGCGCGGCAACGCGGGAAACACGCTTTCAATTTGCCGATGCCCGGCAGCTAAAATCAATTGGTCGTGCTGGATTCGACCTTTTCGTAGGCTTTCTGCGTCCTCGCCCAAGCCTGGCTGACCTTATCCTTTTCCTGGTTCCATGTCTCGGGCGTGGCCTTGCTCAAATCTTCATTCATGGACTTTAGGTAAGACCGGGCGTCTTCCATCTCCTTCATCGCGAAATCCCAGTCTTTGGTGTCCGTGGTGCTCTTCATGGCGGCGCGTTTGGCGGTCAACGTACTGGCTTGGTCGTCCACCATGGCTTCCATCTGATTGAGGCCGGCTAAAAACTGGGCGCGCATATCGAAAGTATCATCCTCGATACTGCTCCATCTGGCAGAGGCGATGTCGGGACTGGCTGTGGTCGCGACCTGAACGGTAGCGGTGGGCGCAGGTGCGGTGGTTATGGCCGTGTTTTTTGTTGCATCATTAGCCGGAGGGGCAGGGACTTCAGTGGCATTTTTCGTTTGGGTGCAGCCAACAGTAGAAAAAACGGTGAAACCGAAAGCCATGAGGATAAGTTGGGGGAAGCGATTTGTTTTCATGTGATTGTTAAATACGACGAACAAATTTCTGGGCGATCCATCTCCATTTTTGGAGGGATATTTTTATTTCTTACGCCACCAATATAGGTGGATAGCCGGCGGGAGAACATGGGGGTCTTACCCACCAGGGCATTTGCTTAAGCTAACACAAATCAATCCGCTGGCAGGCCAACACCCCATGGCATCAGGCCGCCGCCCAGGATAGAATCGCATCGTACAACCCAGGCTTTCCGCTCCGGAAAGTCCGATCGCGCACCGGGCGGCCGGCGCTTTCGTTTCTCTCCGTCATTCGAAATAAATTTATGTCTCTTGGCCTCATTCTCACGATTGTGCTCATCGTGCTCTTGCTCGGTGCGCTGCCCACTTGGCCGCATAGCCGCAACTGGGGCTACTATCCCAGCAGCGGTTTAGGCGTAGTGCTTCTTATTCTTATCCTGCTGATGTTCATCTGAACAAAAAAACTTAACCACCCATCCCATGGCCCATCTGTTTCTCGCACTATTCCTTCTCGTCTTTGGTCTGAACCTCCTATTCGGGCTTTCCATCCCGATCTGGGTCTCTGGCCTGCTCGCGCTCATCGCCGGTATCCTGCTGGTGATGGAACACTTTCGTATCCGGCTGGACCGGAAGTGACCTTTGGCCGACGCAGCAGATATCCCGCCACACGCGCGGTCGGATTGCAACCGGTGAGAGTAGGGCAACGCCCCATCGTGAGCAATAAGATCGACGACGCGTCCATCACCAGACAGGTGAAGTTCGCCCTGCTCAGTCACAAATCCACCAGCGCGCTCAAGACCCATGTCACAACTACCGATGGCATCGTCGCTATCACCGGCGAAGCCGGCTCCGATGCCGAAAAGTCACTCGTCACGAAGCTTGCCCAAGATGTCCGCGGCACCAAGTCCGTGACCAATGACATGACCGTGAAAAATTGAGCTTAGCCAGTTTCTTGAGTCGTTGGCGCCAAGAACTTTTGAACTTATTGAATTTCATGCGGTCAGCCTACGTTGGCCGCATGTTTTTCAAGCCAGAGCGAAAAACAAATCCGGTTGGAATCATCAACCCTCGATCCGATAAACAAAATTATCTCCCTTTTTCCGGCCGCCCGCACTTCCTCCGATTCAGGTTCTAGCCTTTACTCGGATCACATGCTCGCCGAATTGATTGCCTTGCAGGAGGGGATGATAGCGCGACTTCGCCTCGAACGCCTGAATGTTGTCCGCACCGCCGATTTTCTTGCGGACATGATCGATCATTTTCTCATGGGTGTGATCGTTCAGCATGAAAAAGCTGCCGCAATGCTCCGGGCACAGTTTGAAAATCATGAATTGAATAGTCAGGCATAAAGTTGACGAACCGTTACTGCCGGTCTTTGACGAAGGCGAAGTGTTGCGGGCCGTGTTTGCCATCGGTGTCGAGACTGAGGTGGTCGGATCTATCTTGTTGTGTTTGGACAGGATCATCACGCTCGGGGGCGATTACTGACCTGAAACGTCCCACGCCAAATGCCAAATTTGGGAAAAAGACGTTGCGAAAAAGTAGCCTGTCGCTCATCTTATGCCCATGCCATCCACCACCTATCGCTATATTACCCGAGTGCCCGGCGTGCGCTCAGGCCGGGCCATCATTGAGGGCACCCGTTTGGGCGTGCATGATGTGGTGGGCCTCTACATTAACAGCTCAGGCATTGACGAAGTGTGCCGCAACTTCCCCGACATCACCCGGGCGCAGATTTATGAGTGCCTGTCCTATTACGAGGATCACCGCGCCGAGATTGACGACTTGGTGGCCGAGCAGATGCACGATCCGCGCGGATGACTTTTTTCTTCGACCAAGACGCGCCCGACGATCTTGCTTTTTGGCTGCGTCATCGCGGACATACGGTGTTCTTGTTGCGAGAGGTATTGCCTATCACTGCGCCCGATGAAGACGTACTGGCCGAAGCGAACACGCGTGGCGCAATCCTCATCACTTGCAACCGGGACGACTTCATCGCACTTGCCAAGCGGCAGGCGCACGTCGGCATAGTGATATTAATCCGCCGCCGCACCCGTCAGTCTGAAATCGCCGGGATGCAACGCTTGCTTGCGGGTGCAGGCGAGCAGGGTTTAACCAACAACATCAACTTCGCCTGAGAGCAGAAAAGGGTAAGCTCGGCCGAGCTTTTGTACACCACGGCGTCATTCATGTCATGGCCGCAGAAATCGCCGAACTTCCAAATCTCGGCTTGTCGGAGCAGGCGAGCTATGACCTTCGATAAGCTCGACTCGCAAAATAAGAAACCAATTTTCCAAAGCAACCGTTCGCCCGCGGAATTTCTGCTGGTTCAAGGCGTGGAATTAAGGCAAAAAGCCCGAATCAAAGTACCGCCAATGTTCTCGCTCGTGCACAAACGCCTCGCTCAGATCGACCGTAACTGTTCCAAGGTGCACGGGTATCTGGTCAAACTCGCCATGCGAAAAAGCAAGGAGAAGCCGTTCAGCAAGGAATCCGAACGGAAGCTGCACAAAATGATTGCTGCTATCACCGAAGCTCGAGACATGCTGAACGACCTGCTTGAGGAAAACGAAAAGAACTGAGAAGTGGCGAGATCACTTCGTGAGTGCCTTGAGCCGAGCGTTAAGCGCTTTGATTTCGATTTCGGCGGTAACGAGAGTCGCCCGGGCTTTCGCCATGCGGACCTCCGCCTTAAAGAGTTCGCGTGTGGCTTGGCTCAATTCGTCGTCAGCCGGGCGCGGCCGAGGTTGGGTAGGGCGGGGAGGCGAAGAGGGTGGTATCGATTCAGTAGGCGGATTATTCATGATGATTCTAGGTTGAGCGATTTTTTGAAATTGGGCTGCGCAAAGCAGGCCGGATTTCTCTCAAGAACGAACTAACTGTTGTGCTCGATTTCAATCGACCGCTTCTACCGAAAATTCGGTAGCAGGGATGCAGCGAACGACCCGGCGTTCGGCGAAAAAAACCGACTGCTCTCCTCTGCCCGTCCGGGAGCGCCAATTTTATGGGCGAGTCAAGGTAGTGCCCTTGGCCTCCACCACGCGCGGCCCATTACGCTTCCCCCTCGTTGCGGATAAATCCACTGCCTCGGCGCTCCATGCCGCGCTTTGACTTTCGCCCATGCGGAGCGGGCGCTCAAACGGGCAGCACCCGATAAACCAGCACGATGCTGGAACGGTAACGCAGCTCGCAAGAGCGCTCAAAATGCAAGTTTATGAAGCCTCAATTAAGTATTCCTTGGTGCGTGTCGGATACGATGAGCCGCTCAATAGCCCACCGAAAATTGTCGAATACATGACCGGCGCGTTCGATGACGCCCCCCTGCAGGAAAGTTTCTACGTGATTTGCCTAAACCGCAAAAACCGGCCCCTCTGCCGCAGTCGAATCTCGCTTGGTACGGTCAGCAACACGTTGGTTCATCCCCGGGAAGTTTTCCGCATTGCGGTCCTGGCAACCGCGAGCGCCATCGTGGTCATTCACAACCATCCGTCAGGAGACCCATCACCGAGCAGCGCTGACTTGATGGTCACCCGTCAATTGCGCGACGCCGCAAAGGTCATGGACATTCAGTTGATGGACCACGTCATCATCGGGACCAAGGAAGACGATCCGAACGGTACCGGTTATTACACCTTCCGCGGCGCCGGTCTAATCTAGACCGGCCCGCGGTCATAAGCCGGTTCTCTTCCCGACGTGAATCATGCAGGACGATTTCTCAATTTCCCCTCTTATTCGATGAAAGTGCAGCCCCGACAGAAATCCCAAGTGCGATACCAATGGGAAGCCATGTACCCACATGGTGGGTGGCTGTCCCTACCGTGATTCCAAAAGTCACTCCAAAAACGAGGCCCAAGCCTACGTAATTGCGTTTCATGAAGTGTTTGTGCTCCTCGATTCAAGGCATTTCAAGATCGGATTCGCGAGTCTACGAAAGATCCATAAGGATCGGGGTGGAGAGGGGCGCGGGGGGAGGCGGGGCCAAGTGTGTCCAGCCAGACAAAGCGCCGACTTTCTGACATATTTTGCGCTACGGCGCATCTACTCTTAGGCGACAGCAGCCAATTCAATCGGTTTGTCTGGATCAAGCCGGGCCAGGAGTTCGTCCCGCAGGGCCGCCCAGTTTCCCGGATTCATCGCCCGCAATTTGGCCATCAACTCGTCGCCCTCGATTGGTTTCGACTCCGCCGCGCCACTCAGCAAGGCGGGGAGCTTCGAGGCCAGGGTTCGCCGGAAGTCCTCCCGACCCGGTTGGAAATAATGCTTCATCACAATCTCCGCGGTGCGGTGGCCGGTCACTTTCTTGACGATCTCGAGCGGCACCCCGGCGGTCAGGGCAAGCGTGACCCAGGTCACGCGGAAGGAATGGAAATCGCGTATCGACGCCCTGCGCAGACCCGTTTCACGGGTTTGGTGGATGGGACCGCGGGAGGCGTTTTTTTCCTCATTCGATTTGGCATCCACGGGATCGAAAAACCCGGCGGCGCGCATGACGCGGCGGACGCGGTCGGTCAGGTGGTCTGGGTTCACGCGATAGTGCGCCTCTAAAGACGGAAAAACATAATGCGGCGGCCGAGGCAAAGGCTCGGCCAGCGCTTTCTCCAGGATTTCCCGAAACAAGGGGAAAATGGGAATCTGCACGTACTCTCCGGTCTTCGACGTTTTCACGGTGGCAAACCCGCTTTTCAAATCGACCGATTTGCGGAGTAGGGTGCAGCAATCGCCTCGGCGCATGGCCGTGCACATTCCCGTCACAATGAGGGGATAGATGAACGGATCGCTTTTCGCCTTTTCCACAATAATGGCGAGTTCCTCGGCCGAAAAAGGCTTACGGAAGATCGTCTCGCCATCGCGCGTGGGAATGCCGTCGAAAGGATTCTCCGCCAAGCCGCCTTCCTTGCGCAGGGCATGGAAAACCGCACGCAGGAAAATGAGCGTGTTGTTGTAGGTTTTCGCGGTGACCCCGCGTTCCTCCTCCGCATTGAGGTATCGGCAGGCGAGGGACGATTGCACCTGGGCCATCTCGCGAACGGCGGGGTTGGCCAATTTCACAAAACCGATGAAACGCTTGATCCAGCTCTCCGCTTGCGCCTGGTAACGCTCGCTCAAGGGCCGGCGCCGCGGCAGCGCCTTCCACCGCGCCCCAATCTCATCCAGCCGGATTTCGGTGACCCGCGATCCGGTGCGAATCTCGTGGATGGTTTGCACCAGCTCTTCCGCCGTGCTGCGTTTTTTCAAATCAAGCTGGAACGTTTCCAGCGCCGCCTGGGCCTTGGCCCGCGAGCGCTCGAACGCGAGGTCGCCTTGCTGAGCGAGGGACGGTGGCACCGTTCCCTTGACCTCGACGCCAAGATTTTTGCCGATCTTTCGGCCATTTACTTCAATCCGACCATACCACCACTTGCTTCTTCCACGTTGTATTTCTAGAGCCATGACAGCCTCCTTTTTTTTCGGTTACGAAGCTTTCGGCAACGTGGTGTTACTACCGAAATCGCGGTAGCCGTAGTTTCGGACGTAGTTTGCCAAAAACTAGAGCCAAGTCTTTCAGGATCAGAGCCTAGGTTATAGGCTCATAACCTGAAGGTCGTTGGTTCAAATCCAACCCCTGCACCCAATTTACCCCTCACAATCTTTTGGTTGTGAGGGGTTTGTTGTTTCTCGCCAGTGAGCTTGGAGGAGGCGTGAACACCCGCGAACAGGGGCGAATATGGGCGAAATCGCCCCCCAGTTGTTGGAAAATGCGCTGCCCGGTCACGCGATATTGCCCGTTTTTTTCATCGCGGTCGCGTCCACTATTTCAGCAGAAGAGAGACTCTTGGCCTTTTTGATCAGCGCCCGGACAAAACCCCGGAAAACGTCCGCAGCTGCCTGTCAGTTCCAAAAGGGCAGAGCCAATTTGGAGGGAGGGTGTGAGCTCATGAAAATGGCGCAGCCATTTTCTTTAGGAGGTTGGAGGGCGAAGTCCGACCGGCCTCCTAGCGCGCAGGTGCAAGGGCGAGGCGGAAGCCGAAGAGGCTGGCGTGGAGGGCAGGGTGGTTCGCGTAGCGACCCGCGGAACGACAAATTGTCGACGCATCACCCCAACAGCCGCCACGAAGAACGCGGTAGGAGCCCGATTCTGGCCCGACTGGATCAGTCACGTTTCCACCGGGGAGCTTTTCGAAATACCAATCGGAACACCATTGCGACACGTTGCCGATCATATCATACAGCCCAAAGGCATTGGGCTTCTTCTGGCCGACTGGGTGCGTTGAGTTTCCGCTGTTGCCGGCATACCATGCGATGTCATCCAAGTTGCCATAGCGCACCTCAGTCGTTCCCGCCCGGCATGCATATTCCCACTGTGCTTCCGTGGGCAGCGTGTAAGCATAACCTTTCGGCAGGCGCCCAGCGGCCTGCTCTCGCTTCGTAAGCCTGTGGCAAAACTTCATCGCATCGTGCCATGACACCATCTCCACCGGTGCGTCCAGCCCGGCCTTGACGTAGCGACTTGGATTATCGCCCATGACTGCCTGGTATTGCCCTTGGGTAACCGGGGTTTTGCCCAGCCAAAACCCACTGCTGATCGCCACCACCGTTTGCGGGCGCTCCCATTCGCAGCTGCCGGCTTCCGAACTGGGCGCCCCCATTGTGAAGGAGCCGGGGACTATCCAGACTAAATCCAGGGCCACTGCATTTGGCAGGGTGATCGTGTGATTCTTCCCTTTGGGGAAATCAAGGGCTGCGGTTACGGCGTGGGTGTCAACCGCGGCTGCGTTTGAGGCTGGCGGTTGTGCACGCGACAAGCCGGTTACCGTCGTGGCGATAATCCATATCAAGGTCAATGGCTTCAGCAGTCTTGACATAGGATCATGGAGAAGCCCGTTATTATGGAAAGGCAAGTAACAAGTCCTCAAAAAAAATGCAGAGGGTTTACGTGCGATGAAATGGCTGTTTTTGATAATTTCGTGCGCGTTTATGCTAACTATCAGCCCTTGCTGACATCTGACTAATCACCAATTGATACATCCTTTCGGTGAACGATTCATCCGGAAACTGTTCGCTTCTGCAATTGACCTGCACCTAAGTGGAAAGAGCAGCCCATACTTTAATTTGGCCCTTAACCCCGGTTGATTTATGAAAAAACTACCCTTGCTGCTGGCCTTCATGATGGCTGGCGCCCTGCCGACATTTGCCCAGGTTAACGTTATCACCCAGCACAACGATATCGCCCGCACCGGGCAAAATCTGTCCGAAACGGTTCTAACGCCCAGCAACGTGAACGACACCCATTTTGGGTTGATTCACAAAATCGCTCTCGATGACCAGCCTTTTGCCAGCCCCCTTGTTTATACCGGCCTGACCATTGGCGGCGTGGTGCATAACGTGGTGTACATGGCGACGGTAAATAATTCGGTTTATGCGCTGGACGCCACCACGGGCGCCCAATTGTGGCATGTCAACTTCGGCGCCGCGCCGACCGGGAACTGCTCTAATATCCAGGGAAAATTTGGAATCATGGCGACGCCGGTGATCAATCCAACTAATTCGTGCATCTACGTCGTTTCGGTGACCGTTGGTGCGTATGGCGACGCATCTGGTGTTCACAGGTACCGGCTCCACAAGCTCGATTTGGCCACGGGAAATGAGGATGCCGGAAGCCCGGTGGTCATTGCGAATGTGGCCAACTTTAACCCAGCCTTCCAAAATGATCGGCCCGCTTTGCTCAATGCCAACGGCAATGTTTACGTCTGCTTTGGCTCGTTTTGCGATGTCACTCCGTCCAACGGCCACATCTTCGGGTTTGACGCCGGTACACTGGCTCAGACCGGCACGTTTGCCACCACCGTCCCGGGGGGGAGCGCGTCCCTGGCGTCGATCTGGCAGTCGGGCCAGGGCCCGGCGGCAGACAGCAGTGGAAATGTTTATTTTATCACCGGGAACGGGACTTGGGATGGCGTCAATAATTTCGCAATGAGCTTTCTTAAGATGAGCCCGACCCTCGGTTTGGAGAGCTTTTTTACGGCGAATGATTATGTGAACCTCAATAATAACGACGAAGATCTGGGATCGGCGGGCTGCATGGTCATGCCGGGGACAGGCTACATCGTTGGAGGTGGAAAAGAAGGCAAAATCTATGTCCTGAATCCCGCTTCTCTCGGGGGCGTCAGCGCCGGGGATGCGAACGCGATCCAGGTGTTTCAAGCCGTCGCCCCCAACCCAGGAAATGATGTGAACGGCGGTGGCTCAACCTACGAAGATGACATTCATGGTTCCCCGGCTTACTTTGCCAACTCGACGGGCCCGGCGATCTACGTCTGGGGTGCAAATGATCACGGGCGGTGCTACCAGTTTGTGAACGGCAAGTTCAACACGACGGCCTCCTCCGTGACTGCGGCGGTTTTGCCTGGGACTGGCGGCCCCGGCACGGCGGGTGGGAACTTTTCGATCTCAGCCAATGGCACGACCAACGGAATTGCGTGGGCTTACGGAATTCTTTCTGGCGACGCCGACTCATTCACGCAACCCGGCGTTCTTTACGCATACGACGCCAACAACCTGGCGACCCAGCTCTGGAGCAGCAACGATATCCCAAGTCGCGACTCAATGGGTAATCTGGCGAAATATAGTTATCCGGTGATTGCGAATGGTTTGGTCTATATTAGCGACTTTGGCACGGCAAATAGCGGCACGGGCGGGCTGTGCATCTACGGTCCGATCAGTGGTGGCGGTGGAGTCGCGACGACACCGTGCTTAACGGCCGCTAACAGTAACATCGAAGGAATGGTCACGGACGGTACGACGTTCCCCAACACCGGCGGATTTGACGGCGTAGGCAATGCCTATTCCGCCACCTCGCTGGGTTCATCGATCACTTGGAACGGCTTGTCGTTTAGCTTGCTTCCGGCCAATACGAACAATGGCGCGTCGAATGAGACTATCACCCTGCCCGCGGGTCAATTTTCGACCCTTTCCCTGCTGGGTTCCGGGATGGGGGGCGGTCAAACGAACCAAACCGTCACGGTGCACTACACGGATGGGACGAGTTCCACCTTTACCCAGAGTTTCAGCGACTGGGGGATACAGTCAGCAAATTACCCCGGTGAGTCAACGGTCCTTACGATGTCGTATAGGGACACTAACACTGGAGGCAGGGACACTAGATCCATCTATCTCTATGGATATAGCTTTGCCCTCAACAGCGCC